>Ga0209166_10001272_pt1 | contig 21663 bp, 20 predicted proteins | sample Coa_R1_3_FD_187151 | JGI IMG/M metagenome (GOLD analysis project Ga0209166, IMG submission 187151) | Surface soil microbial communities from Centralia Pennsylvania, which are recovering from an underground coalmine fire - Coalmine... | ecosystem: Environmental > Terrestrial > Soil >... | reverse complement strand
TGGCCGTCACGGCGATCAACGGCACGCTCGCCCATGCCGTCGCCCTCCTGACCGATCGGGGCGTGCCGCTCGAGGCCGCGACCGGCGCCATGTCGCTCGCCGGCATCGCGGTCATCGTCGGGCGAGTGATCGCGGGCTTCTGCCTCGACCGCCTGCACGGCCGCCATATCGCAGTCGCCTCGTTCTGCTTCCCGATGCTCGGCATCGCCCTGCTGGCATTCGCCCGTGAGCCGGCGCCCCTGCTGGTGGGGGCGGCGCTCTGCGGCCTCGGCGTCGGCGCCGAGGTCGATCTCATCGCCTATTTCATCGGCCGATATTTCGGCATGCGCGCTTATGGCGCCATCTACGGCCTGTTCTTCGCGGTCTTCACCATCGGCACCGGCCTCGGCCCCTTCGTCATGGGCCTCGCCTTCGACCGCGCCCATTCCTACGGGCCGGCACTCGCGATCTTCGAGGCGGCGCTGCTCTCGGCATCCGGCCTGGCGCTCAGGCTCGGCCCCTATCGCTATCCCGCCCACGCGGCGGCGGCTCACGGCGCGGAATATCTACGGCCGGCAGGCGACGTCGCGTCCGGCACCAAGGAGGGATGATTGCTGATCACGACCGATCGAGACGAGCGGCTGCTGCCGGTGCATGTCGAACCGGGCATCGTCTACGGAACCGCGGATGGGATCGCGCTGTCCGGCGACTATTACCGGCCCGAGACGGCCGCCGCGGTGCCCGTCGTCGTCGTCGTCCATGGCGGCGGCTGGAAGCTCGGCTCCGCCCGGTTCTACCAGCATTGGGGACCGTATCTCGCGGCGCGCGGCATTGCGCTGTTCGCTATCGACTACCGCCTGGTCGAGGGCGGCGAGCATCGCTACCCGGCCGCGGTCGAGGATGTCGTCGCCGCCGTCGGCTTCGTGCGGGCGAATGCGGCGCGTCTCGGCATCGATCCGCAGCGCGTCGGTCTCGTTGGCGATTCCGCCGGCGCGCACCTGGCGACGCTTGCAGCCCTCGGCGGCAACCCCGCGGCCGGTGACGACGGGCCACCGCTCGACGTCAGGGCGGTCGTCGCCGTCTATGGCGTCTACGATCTTGTGGCGCAATGGCAGCACGATCTCGTGGCCCGGCCCGATGACCAGATTACCGAGATCTTCATGGGCCACTCGCCGCTGGACGACCGGCTGCGTTTCCTCGCGGCCTCGCCGCTGAGCCATGTCACCCGGCGGAGCCGCGGCACGGCGTTTCTCGTCGCCTGGGGCACCGCCGACGATGTGGTCGAATGGCAGAGCCAGTCGCAGCCCTTCGTGACGGCGCTGAAGCAGGTCGGCTGCTTCGTCCGCACGCTGGCGTTCACCGACGCGCCGCACTTCTGGATGTCGGATCCGCTGGACGATCCCTACGGCTATCCGATCCGGCTGGCCCCTGGCCTGCTGCGGTTCCTGCGCGAATGCCTGTGATGCCCTGCCGATCGGAGAAGCACCGCGTCGTTCAGCAGGCCGAACGCTAAGTCCAAGAACCGCATCTTCTTTCGCATCCCCCCGTCACCTTACTTTTGAGCATCCACGTATCGCAGCCGGCCTGGCGTCATCCCGCCATGGCCGTCCCACGGAGCGCTCAGGGCCGTTCCGTCGAAGGAGGATTGGATGAATCAGATGATCATAAACGGCATCAACAGCCAGACGTTCGTCGCCGCAAATCTGGGGCGGATCGAACCTTTCTATACCGAGTACCTCGGGTTGCCGGTCGTCAAGCGCTCGGTCCATCACTTGAGCGCGCATCTGCCGATGGTGACCTTCGGCTTCCAGCGGGTCGGGAAAGAAGCGCCGCGCGGCGAGACCATCAGCTATATCGAGTGGAACCCGATCTTCTACATGGTTCCGGAGGCGGGCTTCGTCGACCCAGAGACCACCGTGCGTGGGGTCGCCTCGCCACGGGCGGGAGACCCGAAGGGGCGGTGGGGCGCCGGCACCAACCACCATCTGGCACTGCATGTCCCCAACCGCAACGGGCTGCTGAAATGGAAGCGCCGCCTGACCGATCTCGGCATCCACGTCACCGGCCCCTACAATCGCAATTACTTCCATGCGATCTATTTCCGCGATCCCGACGGCGCCATCATCGAAATCGCCACCTCCGAGCCGGGCTTCGGCCATGACGAGGCGATCCTGGGCTCCGGCTATCGCTCGCAGCCCAAGGAAAACCTGATCGGTGGCCGCGACGAGTTCGCGGTCGCCTTCGAGACCTGGCCGCACCCGGTGCCCACGGTCACCGAGGATTTCTCGCTGCGCGGCTTCCACCACATCACGTCGGTATCGAGCAATGCGGAGCGGACCGAGAAATTCTTCGTCGAGACGGTGGGGCTGCCGCTGATCAAGAAAACCGATTATCTCGACGAGAAAGGCGGGACTCACTTTTATTACGCGTGCAACGAGGACCTGTCGCCGGGTTCCGTGCTCACGTTTCTGGGCCTGCCCGATTACAAGCCGGGCCGGCTTGGGACGGGCCTCGCCCATCATTTCACGCTTCAGGTCGAAAATGACGCGGCCGTCAGCGATCTCCATGCACGGCTGAAGAAGGCCGAGGTCCGGGTTTCGTCCATCCAGGATGCGATCTACGCACAGCTCTTCCATTTCCTCGATCCGGACGGGCACATCTGCGCGGTGTCGACCCCAAGCGATTTCACTGTCGATGAAGACGCAAATGCGCTCGGGCGGAAGCTGTGCCTGCCGGAAGCGTTGGAAGCGAACCGCATCCAGATCGAACGGCAGATTGCCTTCCGTCCGGCGCCGACGCCGGTGCTCGATTAGGGTTCGCCGACGCCGGCCAGTCTGGACCCGCCAGGCTGGCCGGCCTGTTCCAGGATGATGACCATGGGCCAATTAACCGTACTGCCGCAGGCGGTAGTGCTGTGGGGGGAGGGCGTTGCTCCTGATGCCGCCCGGCGGCTTGCCGATTGGGGCGTCGAGCGGCCGATCATCTTTACGGCCGAGGCGCTCGCAATGATCGGGCGCGAGCGTCTGGGGCCGCATGTGAAGGACAGAGTCGGGATGATCTCCGATCTGCCCGCGCACGTGCCGGATGGCGCCGTGCGGCGCGCTCTTGAGGCGTGCCTCGAGTGCGGCGCCCGCTCGATCGTGGCTTATGGCGGCGGTTCTGTGCTCGATGCTGCGAAGGCGGTCTCCTACCGCCATCATGGCAGGACGGGCCGCTTCCTGCCGATCGCCGCTTTCCCGACGACACTCTCGGGGTCGGAATTTTCCCATTACTTCGGCATCACGGAAAGCGACGGCCCGCTCAAATTCAAGCGGAGCTATGCTGTGACCGGGACCGTTCCGGCGGTGGTCGCCCTCGACCCGAGCCTGCTGATCGACACCCCTCGCTTCCTGCTGCTCTCGTCCGCCATCAAGGGCATCGATCACGCGGTCGAGGGCATGCGGCATGTGACGGTCGAGCACCCACACGCGATCATGGCAGCGGACGGCGTCAGGCGGTTCTTTTCCATCCTTACGAAATGGCCGAAGCAGCTCGAGACCCGGCAGGCGGTGGAGGCTGGAGAGATCGGGATGCAGGACCTGCTGCAGCTGCAGCTTGCCGCCTGGCATTGCTATTTTTCGCCGGCCTCGGTCATCTACGGCCTCAGCCACCGCATCGGCCATGTTCTGGGCGGCACCTTCGGGCTGCCGCACAGTGCCACCTCCTGCATCACCTTGGCACCCGTCATCCGGGCCTGCGCCGATTTCTACGAGGGGCGCCTGGCTGTCTTTGCGGCGGGAGCGGCGGCGAACGAGGCCGGCGTGGCGCTGGCGGACCGGATCGCCGGGCTCGTCACCGGGCTCGATCTGCCCCATCGCATCGGCGATTTCGGCCTGGGCCGGGATGTGGTCCCCCAGGTTTCCAGTCTGCTGAAGGCGAATTATCCGAACGAAGTGGTGGATCTCGGTGCCGATGCCGAGCGGAAGCTGGAGCGGCTGCTCGAGAGCTTGTGGTGAGCATACCGAGAGCGCTGACCGCGCCACCCGACAGGCGTGCCCTCGCGGCGCGGGGCGTTTTGCAGGCCATGGCGAGCGGCCGGGCGAGCGCCGTCGAGATGACGGCGAGGACGCTCGCTGCCGCCGAGGATTGTCGCCGAGACCTCCATGCGTTCTCGGTTATCGCCCACGAAGCGGCAATGGCGCGCGCGAGGGAAAGCGATCGGCGTTATCGTGAGCATCGTCCACGGCCGCTCGAGGGCCTGTCGATCGCCGTCAAGGACATGATCGACACGAAGGGCATCGAAACCCGCTATGGCTCCGCCGCCCATCTGGGCCATGTTCCGATTGAGGACGCCGCGATTGTTCGGCGGCTGAAGCACGCCGGCGCCATCATCATCGGCAAGACGACGACCCACGAGTTCGCCTGGGGCGTCACGACAGCGAGTACCGCCTTCGGCGATACGCTCAATCCGAGGGACCCAACCCGCATTCCCGGCGGGTCGAGCGGCGGTGCCGCGGCGGCCGTCGGCTATGGCGCCGTCTCGGTCGGGCTCGGCACCGATACGGGCGGATCGGTCCGCATTCCGGCTGCCCTATGCGGCACGGTCGGCTTCAAACCGAGCTTTGCCGCCCTTTCGTCCCGAGGGATCTTTCCGCTCGCCTCGAGCCTCGATCATCCGGGCCTGCTGGCAAGCTCCATGGACGACCTTATCCTGCTGGCAGGGGCGCTCGGCATCGCGGCGCGGCCCTCGGCCGACAGGCCTCGGCTCGGCGTCATCCGCCAGATCGGCCCCGTGCCGGTCGAGGCCGCGGTGGCAGATTGCTTCGACAGGGCCGTCGACCGTCTCGGGCGGTCGTTCGCCGTGTCGGAGCTGTCCGTTGGTCACCTGTTCGATGGCGCCTTTGCAATGTTCGCGACGATCGTCCTCGCCGAGGCTGGATTGGTGCACCTAGCACGGGGCGACGAGGCGACCATCCAATCGTCCTACACCGCCGAAACGCGCGAGCGGATCGACCGGGCGAAGTTGACGGCGCTCGGCGATTATGGACGGGCCCAGATGCTCCGAGCGAATTTCACGCGCAGTCTGACCCTCTTCATGGACGAGTTCGACTACCTCGTCCTTCCGACCTGCCCCTGCCTTGCACCGTCAATCGGAGTCCAAGAACTCCGGCTTGGCGGGTGGCAGGGCAATGTCCGCGAGGCGCTGATGAGCTATACGGCACCCTTCAACCTCGCGGGGCTGCCGGCCATATCGATCCCGTTGGAGGGAAGTGCTTCCTTGCCGTGCGGACTGCAGATCGTCGCTCGGAAGTCGAACGATGGCGCGCTCCTTGCAACCGCGGAGCTCGTTGCGAACACTCTGGCCTGACTTCCGGCTCTATCGCCAGACACCCGAACAGATCGCCGCTTAATCGCGACCATCGAACGGGAGGACTCCACATCTGAACGACGCCAAGACGGCGAGCATCTCGTTCGCCCCGAAGTGAACGACTGCTTTCGCGCTTCGATTTCCTGAAGCGGCCGTTCCGCTTCCAGCCCGCTCAAGTCGAAGAGCGGCCTGTCGGCAGAGCGTCCATTTTGGTCATTGCGGCGAGTGTTGAGGCCGTCCTATGAGCGGACATTCATCCTGATCCAAGGGATGGCTATTTCCTCAGACCATGCGCGCTGAGCTTCGGCCCTCATCCTCGACGGGTCATGCAGGAGGCATAAGGTCGCCAAGCCTTGGTTTCAGCTCCGTCGATTGTTCGATCAGCATGTTGCGATATTCCGCGATCAAGTCCGGTGAGAAGCGCGTGAGCAAACCGGAGACAGTCAAGGCCCCCAGCAGCAATCCGGAGCCATTGAAAACCGGCACGGCCACAGCGGCCAGGTCCGGGTCGCGGTTGCCGAGGGATACTGCCCAGCCTTGGCGGCGAATGGCATCGGCTTCCTTGCCCCTCTCCCCGGCGAAGGCACGCAACACTGAGCCTGCAGCGCCGCTGCCAAGCGGGTGAAGCGCGCCTTCCTCCAGATGATGCCTCGCCAACCGCGGCGAATTTTGTCGTACCAAACACAGCCGGGCATCCCCGTGGCGGACATAAAAGGATGCCGTCTCCTGCGATCGGGTCACGAGATAAGCCAGCACCGGTCGGATCAGAGCGACCAGATCGGGTTCAGCGTGGCTCAGTCCGCCGAGGCGCCGAAGCTCCGGACCAAGCAGGTAGCGACCATCGGTATCGCGGTGCAAGAAGCCGTGCCGCACCAGGGATCCGGCCAGCCGGAGAATGGTGCTCTTGTAGAGCGCCGAACGCTGCGCCAGCACCGCCAAGCTGAGCGCCTCCCCCGGAGCCTTGAAGCATCGCAGCAGCACCAAGGCGCGTTCGACGGCCTCGACGCGATCTGAAGGGGAGGAGGCGGTTTCCTGGCTCATGGCGACTTTTAATGACGCCTCGGTCGTTCTGTCAAGTGGAACGCGTGCCGATTGACGGAACGAGGGGCGGCGGCCTATCGCTAGGTACGGTTCGACGCGCCTAGGGAGGACGCCAATGGTAACCACAGCCATGAATGATCGCTGGACCCGTGTCGGCCCCGGCACGCCGTGCGGCGAACTCATGCGGCGCTACTGGATTCCGATCTTGCCCGCCGCGAAACTGCTGGAGGAGCCGGTACAGAAGATCCGGGTCCTCGGCGAGGACCTGATCCTCTACCGCAACACTTCGGGCGGCCTGGGCCTCATCGGGAACCGGTGCCTGCACCGTCTCGTCGATCTCCAATACGGCATCCCGGACGAAAGCGGGCTTCGCTGTCCCTATCATGGCTGGCTGTTCGGCGAGACCGGCGAATGCCTGGAGCGGCCGATGGAGGGCTCGCCTTGTGCGAAGCTCAAGCAGAAGCTTCCGGGTTATCCCGTGCAGGAATTGGGCGGGCTCGTCTTCACCTATATGGGGCCGCTGCCGGCACCGGCGCTGCCGCGCTGGGATCTGTTCGTGCTGCCCAACGCGATCCGGCAGATCGGCATCAACATCATCCCGTGCAACTGGCTCCAGTGTCAGGAGAATACCGGCGACCCGACACATAGCGCCTGGGCGCACGGGCACATGTTCGAATATGTGCTTGAACGCGCCGGTGCGACCGCCGAACGCGTCGACGAGAAGATTCACACGATCCACACGCGTAAGGCCGTGGGGGTCGGGATCAAGGAAATCTACGCCTATCAGACCCAGCATGGGTTCCGTAAGGGGATAAAATACGCCAAGGAACTCGGCGCCGAGGAAGACAAGACGGTCGAACATTCGACGGTACTCTTCCCGTTCTACACGCAGACCGGAAAAACCGGGGCGCCGCGCAGCGAGTATCAAATCCGCGTGCCGATGGACGACACGCACACCTACCACATTTGCTACCAGTGCTACGCCGCACCGCCGGGCGTGACGGCGCCGGAGCAGGACGTGGTACCTTATTACGTCCCGCCGACCGAGGACGAGAACGGCCGTCCCATCCTCGACTACGTGCTGGCGCAGGACGCGCTGGTGTGGAAGGCGCAAGGGCCGATCGCCGACCGGTCGGCCGAGTTGCTCGGTCGGACCGACATTCCCATCGTGGTCCTGCGCCGGCAGCTCGACGAACAGATCAAGCGGGTCGAAGAGGGCAAGGCCCCGATGAACACCTGGGCGGAATCGCCCGATATCATTTATCCGAGCGGTGCGGCCCCCGACTATGACAAGCCGCTGCTACGCCATACCTTCCGTAAGCTATATCACAAGGGCTTCGGCATCGATGATGCCGATCGGTACGGTCCGCTGTTCGAGACGGTCAAAGCGCTGCACCGTGACATCGAAGCCTATGAACTTGCCCGGCCCGCCGACGAGAAGTCAGCCAGTCCAACGGCAGCATAAAGCCTGATAATCACTCCGCACTCGACTGCGGGACGGCTTGGGGTGTGTTCAAAAGGATAAACACGCGGGAGGAATGAATGGCGGGCATTAACCTTCCATGCTGACGGCATGGATCTCCGGACTTACGGGATTGCTGCATGCCCAGGAGCTGCTCCTGCTGTTCCTGGGTATGATCCTGGGGCTGTTCTTCGGCGCAATCCCGGGCCTGGGCGGCACGACCGGCTTGGCTCTGCTGTTGCCGCTGACCTATGGCATGCATCCAATCACCGCGCTCGCGATGGCGGGCGGCGTCATGGGCGCCATCCCGATGGGCGGTTCGATTTCCGCGATCCTGCTCAACACACCGGGGTCGGCGCCGAATGCCGCGACGTGCCTAGACGGCTATCCGCTGGCGCAACAGGGCAAGGCCGGGCTCGCGATCGGGGCGGCGGCTAGCGCCAACTCGATCGGCGGCCTGATCGGGACGCTGACGCTCCTGGCGGTGCTGCCGATTTCGACCCGCCTGGTTCTCGCCTTCGGCCCCCCGGAGTTCCTCCTGCTGTCCGTCCTCGCCCTGGTCATGGTCGCATGCTCGACCCGCGGCAAGATGCTGCGCGGTCTGGTGTCGGCGGGCTTCGGAATGATGCTTGCCATGGTCGGCTACGACCAGATGAACGGCGGCACGCGCTACACTTTCGGCATCGAATACCTATGGGATGGCGTCCGCCTGGTGCCGGCACTGGTCGGCCTCTTCGCCGTGGCGGAGATGATCAATCTCTGGGTCGAGGGTGGATCGGTCGCGCGTACCAGCGGGAGCGTGCGCATCACGCGCACGACCGACGGGTTGATGGAGACGTTTCGTCACTGGCCGGTCGTGCTGCGCGGCTCGCTGATCGGCACGGTGGTGGGGGCCATTCCCGGCGTGGGCGGCACCGTCGCGGCTTTCCTGTCCTATAGCAGCACCGTTCAATTCTCGAAGGATCCCGACAGCTTCGGGCACGGCAATATCGCGGGCGTGATCGCCCCCGAGGCGGCGATCAACGCCAAGGACAGTTCCTCGCTCATCCCGACGCTCGCCTTCGGCATTCCAGGGGGCGCGGAGATGGCCGTCTTCCTCGGCATCCTCGTGCTGCACGGGATGCAACCGGGCCCGCTCATCCTGATCAATCGCCAGACCGAGATCTACGGACTGATCTGGGCGCTCACGGGCTCCTGCGTCCTCGCGTCGATGGGCGGCCTGCTGCTCGTGCGTCCCCTCTCCTTGTTGACGTTGCTGCCTTCCAGCCTGCTGGTGCCGCCGGTGCTCTGCATCGCGCTGGTCGGGTCCTGGGCGGTCGATCGGTCCATCGAGAACGTGATCCTGACGGCCGCTTTCGGCATGCTCGGCTACGGCATGATCCGGTTCGGCTATCCGCGTCTGCCCGTCGTCATCTCCCTCGTCCTCGGCGCCGGTATCGAGCGCACCTGGGAACAGAGCGTCGCGATGGGCGACGGCAGCGCCGCGATCCTGTTGGAGCGGCCCATTTGCGTACTGCTGCTGCTCTGCCTGACGTGCGCGTTGCTGTTCTCTCCCACGCGGGCGCTGTTCCGTCATCTGGCCGTGCGAAGGGCCGCGCGTCCCCCGAGGATCGTCGCATGACCGTCCCCTCCGATCCGCGCGGCGTGTCGGCCCGGCCCGGCGGATATGCCCTGCCGCTCGTCCTGCTGGCACTCGCCGTCGGCTTTACCGTCATGGCCCAGCGCTTCGGCGCGGCCTCGCGGGCGATGCCGCAGCTCGTCGGTGGCACGATGGCGATATTCTGTCTGATGGATGCCGTGTCGCGCAGCGACACCGAGCTTGGGCGGCGTCTCTTGCAATGGGCGAATCCAGCCGTGCCTGTGGCCTCGGCTGCGCCACCGCGCCACCTACAGTGGGTGGCGCTGGTGGCGCTCGCGGCGCTAGTCGCGATGATGGTGTTCGTGGGCGTGGTGCCGGCGGTCGTGGCCTTCGGCCTGTTCGCGCTGCGCTATCGGGCGGGGCGGAGCTGGATCGTGGCCGCGGCGTTGGGCGGCTCGGTCGCACTGGCGATCTGGCTGCTGTTCGGCCTTCTGCTCGGCTTGCCGCTGTTTCCGGGGCTGCTGTTTGGAGGCACTTGGTGATGGGCGAGGCGCGCCGGCCGAACGGAAGGATGCAGCGACGCCTGTTCCTGCTCGGTGCTGCCGGTTTGGCGGCCGGGGCCGTCCTGCGCTTCGGCCGCAATTCCCTCGGCGCAGGCGCCGTCGGCGGCCGAGACGTGTCCTTCGTGATTCCCTATGCGCCCGGCGGCGGATTCGATGCCTATGTCCGGGCGGTCATCCCGGCATTGCAGGAAGCGCTGGGCGTGCGTGTGCTGCCGGACAACGAAGACGGCGCCGGTGGCGCCCGCGCGGCCAACCTGCTCCATCGCGCCCGTGCCGACGGCTCGACGATTTCCGTAGTCAACGTGCCCGGGGTGCTCATCCTGCAGCGGCAGGGCACTCTCGGTTTCGATCTGCTCGAACTGTCGTGGCTCGCGAATATGGGACGCGACTCCTACGGGCTCATGGTGCCCGCGGATTCGTCGGTTCGCTCGCTCGACGATCTGCGTGCGCTCGGACGGCGGCGACCGGTGAAATTCACCTGCATCGGCCCGGCCGGCACCGGCTATTCCGCAACGCGCATCGGCGCCCACCTGCTCGATATTCCGGCGCGGGTGATCGCGGGCTACAAGGGCACCAATGACTATGTCGTTGCCGCGTTGCGCGGCGACGGCGACGCGGCGGTCGCCTCGCTTACCGCGCTGAACCAGTTTCAGGCCGCCGGACTGATCCGCATCCTGGCCACATTCGAGGCCAGCGGGACGCTGCCCGGCGTGCCCGACGCGACTGCGCTCGGCCTGCCGGAGCTCGCGCAGATCGTCCAGCTTCGCCCGATCGCCGCACCGCCGGGCCTTCCCGCCGCGGACGCCGCCACGCTGTCGGACGCCCTGGTGCGTGCCCTCCGCGACCCGTCCGTGCTCGCCTGGGCGCAGCGCAACCACGCGAACCTCACACCGGACGATGCGGTCGAAACCCGTCGCCTGCTGGTCCAGCAAAAGCGCTTCGTGGAGCGCTGGAAAGACTTCCTGGCCGCGGATTGAGCCAACTGTTCGAACGGAGGGATCGCGGAATGCCGGACAAGCTCGAGCAGGCTGCCATGGACGCGATTGCGAGCGTATTGGAGCAGCTTCCCACGATGCGCGTCGAAGAGGTCACGTTCACGCCGTCCCCCGGCGCGGGGTCGGTCGCGCGTGTCCGCGTGCAAGGCGGTCATCACGAGATCCTCTGTGAGCTGAGCCCCGAGGCCAGCCTCACCTCCGTCCGCGTCATCGAGCTCTGATCCATGCTCTACCGCAGCATCCCTGGCACCAGGCTCCGGGCATCCGAGATCGGGTTCGGCTGCGGCGGCAATGCCGGACTCATGGTCCGCAGCACGTCCGCGGAGCAGGCGCGCGTGGTCGCGCGGGCGCTGGAGCTGGGGATCAACTACTTCGACACCGCGCCGGACTATGGCGACGGCGCCGCGGAAATTGCGCTCGGCCGGGCTTTGCGGGCGGCGGGGGCGGTGCATGGCGCGGCAGGCGGTCCGATCATCACCACCAAGGTGGAGGTACGGCGCCAAGACCTGAACGACATCGCCGGCCACGTGGTCCGGTCGGCGGAGCAGAGTCTGCGCCGTCTCGGCCTGCAGCAGCTCGACGTGCTGCAGATCCACAATGGTCCGGTATCGGCGCCGCCGGCGATGGAGAACGGCGACTACCACACGCTGTGGCTCGAGCATTTCCTCGGCCCCCGCGGCGCGATGGAAGGGCTGCGCCGGCTGCTGGACCGAGGACTGGTGGCGCACGTGGGCTTCGTCTGCCGCGGCGATGATGGTGCGGAGGTGCGCCGGCTGTTGGAGACCGGTCTCTTCCGCCTGATCAACGTGGCCTACAACCTGCTGAACCAGAGCGCGGGCGGGGCCGTCCCCGCGCCGGGCGAGCAAGATCGCGCGGACGTGCTCGGCGCGGCGCAGCGGCGAAACGCCGGCGCTGCGGTGTTCAGCCCGCTCGCCGGCGGGTTCCTGGCCGGCGACGCGGTCCAGCACGCGCTCGCCCGGACGCGGGATCTCGCCTCGGGCGCCGGCCGGCGCAAACACGAACAGGCTTCCCGTTTTGAGGCCTTCGCGCGGGCCTGCGGCGGCAGTATCGCGCAGGCCGCCTACCGCTTTGTCCTGGGGCATCGAGGCACTACGACGGCTCTCGGCGGCTTCTCGTCGCTGGAGCAGATGGAGGAGATCGTCGCCGTCACGCGCATGCCGCCCCTCGAGCCCGAAGTGCTCGCGCTAGCGATGGCGCCGCCGCGGCAGGACGCGGAGGTGTCGCCATGAGCCCCGGCGACGCCGGCCAATGCCGGAAAACGGTGACAGCCGAAGCGATCCGACCTTCGGTCGGCTCGATTGGATGCATGACTCGATAGGACCGGAGGAGATTGCCGTGGTTTCAACGACTAGGCTGCATTCGCACGCGGCGGGCGGCGGGGTGACGCCGCGCGATCAGGAGCCCGTCCGGCCATGACCCCGGAGATCGAGCCGGTCGAGGCCGGCGAAGCGGAGGCGCGGGCAGACGCGCTGCAGCTGCTGGTCGCAAGCCGAAAGGAAGTTGCGCAGGGAATTTGGCTGTATGAGCTGCGCAGCCTGCATGGGGATGAACTGCCGCCATTCGAGCCGGGCGCCCATCTTCTGGTGCGCACCCCTGCCGGGCTGCTGCGGCGGTACTCGATATGCTCCTCGACATCGGACCGCTCCTGCTACCAGATCGGCGTCAAGCACGAGCCGGGCGGTGGTGGCGGATCGACGAGCATGGTCGAGGACCTGCGCGAGGGCGACATCCTGCCGATGTCGCTGCCGGTGAACTACTTCCCCCCCGACCCGACGGCGGGTCTCTCCCTGCTGATCGCCGGTGGCATCGGCATCACCCCGATCCTATCCATGGCGCGCCACCTGCGCGAGCAGGGTGCCCCGTTCCGCCTGGTCTATTGCGCGCGCTCGGCCGAAGCGGCGGCGTTCGTCGACGTTCTGGCCGCACCGGACTTAGCCGATCGGACCGTCATCCATTATGACGACGGCGATCCCGCTCGCGCCCTCGACCTGGGCGCGCACCTGGCGGAGCATCCGCCGGGCGCGCACCTTTACTGCTGCGGCCCCCGTGCGCTGATGCAGGGTGTCCGGGAAGCCGCGAAGCACTGGCCGCCCGGCACGGTGCATTTCGAGGATTTCGGCACCAGCGCGCACCCCGGCACCGTCGGCGAGAGCCGTTTCCGTGTTCGTCTGGCCCGCAGCGGCGAGGTGCTGACGGTGGAACCGGACGAAAGCATCCTGGCCGCGCTCCGTCGGCACGGGGTCGAGGTGCCGTTTTCCTGCGAGGCGGGAACCTGCGGCAGCTGCCGCACCGGGCTGCTCGCCGGCGTCGCCGAGCATCGTGACTTCGTGCTGCAGGATGACGAGCACGACAGCGCCATCATGATTTGTGTCTCCCGCGCCTTGTCGGAGGAGCTGACGCTTGATGTCTGATTTCGAGTCACCGCCGCACCTGGAACGCGACGCACGCAACTCAGCCTTTCCGGAACCGGCCGACCAGCTCCACATGCGGCGACCAGACGAACTGATCGACCGGCAGGACCTCGTCCAGGCGGTAGCCGCCGTCGACCAGGATGCGCGCGTCGCGGGCAAAGGTCGCGGGATTGCACGACACGCCGACCACGACCGGCACCGCCGAGGCCGCCAATTGCTCAGCCTGCGCCTTGGCCCCCGCCCGCGGCGGGTCGAACAGCACGGCGTCGAACCGCTTCAACTCTGGCACCAGCAGCGGCCGCGCCTCCAGGTCGCGCCGCTCGGTCGTGACATGGCCGAGGCCGGCCCGTCGGGCGGCGCCGGCGAGTGCCGCGAGTGCCGCGGCATCGCCCTCGACCGCATGCAGCTCGGCCCGGGGCCCGAGCGCCAGCCCGAAGGTGCCGCAGCCGGCGAACAGATCGGCGATGCGTTCGGCCCCGGCCAGCGCCCGGACCACCGCCGCCGACAGCGCCGCCTCGCCCGCCGCCGTCGCCTGCAGGAAGCCGCCCGCCGGCGGATCGACGGGCACGGTGCCGAAGCGCAAGCCGAGCGAGCGTCGCTGTGCCGCCGGCACCGGCGCCATCTCGCCCACCCGCCACCACAGCCGCGCCAGATCCTCGGATTCGGCGAAAGCCGCGAGCCGTTCAAGCTGCTCGAGATCGGGGGCGGCCGGCAGCATCAGGCCCAGATCCACGCCGCCCGGGCCGGCATTGAGCTGCACCGTGGCGCCGCCGCCGGCCGGCAGCAGCAGCTTGAGCAGCGTCCGCAGCGGCGCCATCAGCCGCGCCAGTTCAGGGAGCAGCACCGGGCATTCGCCCAGATCGACGATCTGGTGACTGGCCCGGCCATGGAAGCCCAGGAGCACGGTGCCGCCGGCCCGCTTCGCCTCGAGCGTCGCGCGCCGGCGGCTGCCGGGCGGGCTCGCCGCGATGGCGGCGACCGGCACGTCGCCCAGCCCCTGGCGGCGCAGCGCCTCGACCACCAGGTCGCGCTTGAAATCGAGATAGGGTTGCCAGGCGAGATGCTGCAGCGCGCAGCCGCCACAGGTGCCGAAATGACGGCAGGGCGGCGCCACCCGGTCCGGGCTGGCCGCGAGCAGCTCGACGATCGTGGCGCCGGCACCCGCGACCCGCGCCCGGATCCGCTCGCCCGGCAGAGCGCCGGGCACCAGCACCGGCTTGCCATCGAGCCGCGCGACGCCGACGCCTTCGCTGCCGAGCTTGTCGATCTGCAGCTCGACCTCGCGCGCCGCGGCCTCGGGCTGCCGCTTGGCCGGGCGGGATCGTCCCCTCATGGCGTCTCTCCGTCAGTCCGGCGGGCATGGATCAGGAATTCGACATTGCCGTCCGGCCCGCGGATCGGGCTTTCGACCAGGCCCAGCACCCGCCAGCCGGGCCGGGCATCGAGCCAGTCCGAGATGCGCCGGCACGTCGCCTGGTGCAAGGCCGGGTCCTTGACAACGCCGCCCTTGCCGACCAGCGCCGGGCCGACCTCGAACTGTGGCTTGATCAGCGCCACCAGTTCGGCGCCCGGCGCCGCCCGCTCGAGCGGCGCCGGTAGCAGGATCTCCAGCCCGATGAAGCTCGCGTCGGAGACGATGAGCGAGACCGGCTCCGGCACTTCCGCCGCGGTCAGATGGCGGGCGTTGACCCGTTCCAGCACCACGACGCGCGGATCGGCCCGGAGCCTCGGTGCCAGCTGGTCGTGACCGACGTCGACGGCATAGACCCGGGCGGCACCCCGCGCCAGCAGCACGTCGGTGAAGCCGCCGGTCGAGGCGCCGATGTCGAGTGCCACCCGGCCCGCCGCCGCGATCGCGAACTGGTCGAGCGCATGGACGAGCTTGACCCCGCCGCGCGAGACCCAGGGATGGTCGAGACCGGTGACCGCGATCGCCGCGTCGCCGGCGACGGCGCGCGACGGCTTGTCGGCGGCAATGCCGTCGATGGTGACGAGACCGGCCTCGATCAGCGCCCGCGCCCGGCTGCGGCTGTCGGCGAGGCCGCGCTCGACCATGAGCTGGTCGAGCCGGCGGCGGTCGGCGGCGTCCATGCCTCAGCCCCGCTCGGGCAGGGCGCCGGCCAGGCCGTGGCGGACCTGGACCGCGAGATACCGGGCCATCAGGGCGCGGAACCGCTGGCTGAGCAGGATCGACACGGTGGCGAGGCCGCCGACGAAGCCCCACCAGAGGCCGGCCGGGCCGACCCCGGCCTGGAAGGCGAGCAGCACGCCGATCGTCATGCCCAGCCCCCAATAGCCGAAAGCGCCGAGCAGCATCGGCACGCGCGTGTCCTTGAGGCCGCGCAGCGCGCCGGCGGCCACGACCTGGGCGCCGTCAAACATTTGAAAGACGCAGGCGATCAGCAGCAGGTTCATGCCCAGGCTCACGACCTGGCCGTAATTCGGATCGTCGCGGTCGAGGTAGAAGGCGAAGACCAGGTGCCGGCTGAACGCGATCGCGACCGCGCTGCAGGACATGAAGCCGACGCCCAACCCGAGCGCGGTAAAGCCCGCCAGCCGGGCGCGCGCCACGGCACCTGCCCCCATATGGAAGCCGACCCGCACGGTGGCGGCCTGGCCGACGGCGAGCGGCACCATGAACGTGAGCGAACAGACGCCTAGGCAGATCTGATGGGCCGCGACCGCGACGGCGCCGAACCAGCCCATCAGCAGCGACGAGACCGAGAACAGCCCGACCTCGACCGCATAGATGCCGGCGATCGGCCAGCCGAGCCGGAACACCGCCTCGAGGCCGCGACCGCGTTCCGCCCAAGACAAGTGCCAGAAGTCCGCGGGCAGCAGCCGGGCGCGCCCGATATAGCCGGCGAGCGCCAGCCCCATCAGCGCCCAGGTGATGGCGGTCGCATAGCCGGAGCCGGCGAGGCCGAACGCCGGCAGGCCCAGATGGCCGAAGATCAGCGCCCAGTTCAGCAGCAGATTGACGCCGACGCCGGCCATGGCCACGACCATGGTGACGCGCGGCCGCTCGGTCGCCGACAGGAAATAGCGCAGCACACCGACGAGTGCCGAGGCGGGAATGCTCCAGACGAACGCGCGCTCATAGACCAGGACCGACGTGGCGATGTCCTCGGGCTCGCCGATCAGCCGCAGGATCCCGTCGATGCGCAGCAGCACCAGCATGATCGGCAGGATGGCGAGCGCGCCGATGATGAAGCCGCCCCACAGCGCGCGGCCGATCGGCGCGGTGTCGCCGGCGCCGCGCGCCTGGGCGATCAGCGGCTGAATGCCCGCCTGCAGGCCCTGCATCAGGATGATGAGCATGAAGGCGACGTTGGCGCCCAGGCCGCCGGCGGCGAGCGCCTCGCTCGACAGATGACCGAGCATCACCGAATCGGTGATGGACATCAGCATGGTGGCGACCTGGGCCGCGGCGAGCGGGGCGGCCAGGCCGAGGATCTCGGTCAGCTCCCGACGCCGGCTCGGTCGCCCGGACGGCGTCGGGATACCGGTCATCTTCTATCCGTTGCAGGCCGTCACGAGCGGCGCTCGATCACGAAATGGGCAACCTGGCGCAGCAGCTCGGCCTTGTCGCCGAACGGCTCCAGATGGCCCAGAGCCTGGTCGACCAGTGCCCGAGCCTGGTTCTTGGCGCCCTCGAGCCCCAGGATCGAGACGAAGGTCGCCTTGCCGGCCTCGGCATCGCGGCCGACCGACTTGCCGGTCTCGGCGGCGGTGCCTTCCTCGTCCAGGAGATCGTCGGCGATCTGGAACGCGAGCCCGATGTCATGGGCGTAATTGTGCAGCTGCCGGCGCACTTCCGGCGCCGCCTTGCCGAGGATGGCGCCCGCCTCGCACGAGAAGGCGATGAGCGCGCCGGTCTTCAGCCGCTGCAGCCGGGTGATCGCGCCGATGTCGAGCGTCGAATCATGTTCGGCCTGCAGATCGATCATCTGGCCGCCGACCATGCCGGCGGACCCAGCGCATTTCGCCAGGTACGAGACGAGCTCGCAGCGCACCGCCGGATCGCCGTGGGTGTCGGCGTCGGCCAGCACCTCGAACGCGAGCGTCAGCAGGCCGTCGCCGGCCAGGATCGCGGTCGCGTCGTCATAGACCTTGTGGCAGGTCGGCCGGCCGCGGCGCAGGTCGCTGTTGTCCATCGCCGGCAGGTCGTCATGGATCAGCGAATAGGTATGGACGAGCTCGATCGCGGCGGCGACCTGCAACGCGCCGGTCAGCGACACGCCGAACAGCGAAGCGCTGGCCAGCACGAGGAACGGCCGGAGCCGCTTGCCCGGCGCCTGCGCCGAATAGCGCATGGCCTCATAGACGCGAGCCTCCGGACCATCGGGCACCGCCAGCAGCCGATCGATGAGCTGGTCGACCACACCGGCCGATTCGGCCAGCGCCGTCGGCAGGTGGCTCGGGTTGGACCAGAGCGAATTAATCAAGATTTTGTGCCTCCGTCTTCAGCGTGCCATCGGCCGCGAACGCGATCTTCTCGACCTTCGCCTTGGCTTCGTTGAGCTTGGCCTCGCAATGGCGTTTCAACGCCGCGCCGCGCTCGTAGGATCCGATCGCGTCGTCGAGCCGGCCGCGACCGGCTTCGAGCTGGCGCACGATCGTCTCCAGCTCCTCGAGCGCTTCCTCGAAGCTCAAGCCGGCGATCTCGGGCAGTTCGGTCTCGGCCATCGGTTCCCCATCATTCTTGCGCACCCTGTCCGGCGCGCGGGCGGGAGTGTATGCGGCAGGGCGGGTGGCGAGCAATGGCCGGTGACGAAACCCAGGGACGCGGGCGCTGCCGTCTGGTTCGTCAGGCCGCCATCAATGCCGCGACATGGGCCGCCGTCGAGGACGCCAGCGCATCCAGATCGTAGCCGCCCTCGAGGGTCGAGACGAGCCGGCCGCCGCAATAGCGCCCGGCGAAGCTCGTCAGCTGCTCCGTCGCCCAGGCGAAATCCGCTTCGCGGAGATTGAGCCCGGCCAGCGGATCGGCGGCATGGGCATCGAACCCGGCGGAGACGATGACCAGGTCCGGTGCGAACTGGCCGAGCGCCGGCATGATCCATTCGCCGAAGGCGGTGCGGAATTCGGCGCCGTCCGAGCCCGCGCGCAGCGGCCGGTTCACGATATTGCCGAGCCCCGTCTCGCGGGCGGCGCCGGTGCCGGGATAGAGCGGCCATTGGTGGGTCGAGGCATAGAACAGGTCGGCGTCATGTTCGGCGAAGGCCTGGGTGCCGTTGCCGTGATGGACGTCGAAATCGACGATGGCGACCCGGCGCAGGCCGTGAACCGCCCGCGCATGGAGCGCGCCAATCACGGCGTTGCTGAACAGGCAGAAGCCCATGGCCGTCGTGGGTTCGGCATGATGGCCCGGCGGGCGCACCGCGCAGAAGGCGTTCTTGGCCTCGCCGGCCACGACCGCGTCCACCGCGGCGACGATCGCGCCGGCAGCGCGCAGCGCCGCCTCGCCCGATCCCGAGGACAGCACCGTGTCGGCGTCGACCGCGACATGCCCGCTTGCGGGCACGGCGGTGAGCAGTTGATCGATATGGCGCCGCGGATGGGCGCGCTCCAGCGCCTCGAAGGTCGCCCGCGGCGCTTCCCGGCGGATCAGCCCGGCAAATTCCGGCGCGTCGAGCGCTTGCCAGATGGCTTCAAGCCGGGCCGGACGTTCCGGGTGATGGGGACCGGGATCATGGTCGAGGCAGGCACGGTGGGTATAGAGCAGCGTCGTCATGGCGGGCGTCTTTCCTCCCTGCCTGCCAACCTAGCCGGTTCCGGCCCGCTGTTCAGCCGTTTTCGGCGAGCACCCACCCGGCAAGGTAGAGCGTACCGCAGATCATGACCCGGGCCGGCCCCGGACCCGCCTCCGCCCGGATCGCGGCCAGCGCCGCCTCGACCGAGGCGGCCGGTGCCGCCGGCAGCCCGACCGCCTTGGCACCCGCGACGATCGCATCGGCCGTGTGGCTGTTTTCCGCCCCCGGTATCGCGACGCCCTTGGCCGAGGCGGCATGGGGCGCCACAGGCCTGAGGAAATCCGCTGGGTTGCGGGTGCTGAGCGCGCCCACAATCAGATGGGTCGGTCGGTCGGTCCAGCATGCCAGATGCTCGCCCAGCACGGTGCCGCCGCCTTCGTTATGGGCACCGTCGAGCCACAACTCCCAGTCCGCCGGCAGCTCTTCGACCAGCGGCCCGCGCGTCAGGCGCTGCAGCCGGGCCGGCCATTCGACCGCACCGAGCCCGCGGGCGATTGCATCCCGGTCGATGCGGAAGTCCTGGAGAAACTCCAGGCAGGCGACGGCGCCGCCGGCATTCAGGACCTGATGCCGGCCGGGCAGGCGCGACAACGGCAGATCGAACGACCAGCGCCGGCCCTCGAAGCGCCAGCCCCGGTCGGTCGGCAGGGCCTGCCATTCGGCGCCGGCACGATAGGCCTCGGCGCCGACCGTCCGCACCTCCGCCTCCAGCACCGCCTTTGCCTCGGCCGGCTGCGGATCGATCACCACTGGCACGCCGGCCTTGATGATGCCCGCCTTGTCCTCGGCGATCTGGGCGAGCGTGTCGCCGAGGAAATTCATGTGATCCATCGAGATCGGCGTGATCGCGGTCACCGCCGGCCGGGCGATGACGTTGGTGGCGTCGCGCCGGCCGCCGAGGCCGGTCTCCAGCAGCACGATGTCGGCCGGCTCGCGGGCGAAGGCCAGGAAGGCCGCGGCCGTAGTGATCTCGAAGAAGGTGATCGGCGTCCCGTCGTTGGTCCGCTCGATCTCGTCGAGCAGGGCCACCAGGGCCTCGTCCTCGATCAGCCGGCCCGCCAGCCGGATCCGCTCATTGAAGCGGACCAGATGGGGCGAGGTATAGGCATGGGCCCGATAGCCCGCCGCCTCCAGGATCGCGCGCAGGGTCGCAATGGTCGAGCCCTTGCCGTTGGTGCCGGCGACATGGATGACCGGCGGCAGCCGATCCTGCGGATTGCCGAGCCGGGCCAGGAGATGCCGGACCCGATCCAGCGACAGGTCGATCGCCTTGGGATAGAGCCCGGCCAGGCGGGCCAGCACCGCGTCGGGGGAGCGTGTCATTGGGCGATTTCCCGGAAGCCGTTCGCTTTTCCTCGTCATGCCCGGGCTTGACCCGGGCATCCACGCGCCTCCGCCTGAATGAACCGGAAGCCATGGCGCATTGCCCAGCCGCGTGGATGGCCGGGTCAAGCCCGGCCATGACGACTAAATGAGTAAGTCTCTAAGCCCGCGCCTTCAGCGGCACTTCCATCGGCCGGCGCAGGAGGCCGATCAGCCGGCCGATCGTCTCGCGCAGATCGTGGCGGCGCACGACCAGGTCGACCATGCCGTGATCGAGCAGATATTCCGCGCGCTGGAAGCCCTCGGGCAGCTTCTCCCGGATCGTCTCCTCGATGACGCGGGCCCCGGCGAAGCCGATGACGGCGCCGGGCTCGGAAATCTGGATGTCGCCCAGCATGGCGAAGGAGGCGGTGACGCCGCCGGTCGTGGGATCCGTCAGCAGCACGAAATACGGCAGGCCCGCTTCCTTGACCTCTTCGACCGCGATCGTCGTGCGCGGCATCTGCATCAGGCTCAAGATGCCTTCCTGCATGCGGGCGCCGCCGGATGCGGGCACGACGATGAGGGCGGCCGACTGCAGCACCGCGAGCCGGGCAGCGGCCACGATCGCCTCGCCGACGGCGACGCCCATGGAGCCGGCCATGAAGCCGAATTCGAACACGGCGACCACGGCGTCATTGCCGCCGATCTTGCCATGGGCGACCAGGATCGCGTCCCGGTTCGGCCCGTGGCTTGCCTGGGCTTCCTTCAGCCGGTCGACATAGCGCTTGCTGTCGCGGAACTTCAGCGGATCGGTGACCGGCTTCGGCAGCTCGATGCGGGTATATTCGCCATTGTCGAACAGCAAGCCCATGCGCCGCTTGGCGTCGATGCGCATGTGATGGCCGCAGGCGTGGCACACCTGCAGGTTCGCCTCCAGCTCGCGATGGAACAGCATCTGGCCGCAGGCCGGGCACTTGGTCCAGAGATTGTCCGGCACCTCGCGCTTGGTCGAGACGACCGCGCGGATCTTGGGCAGGACGACGTTGGTAAGCCAGCTCATCGACGGGTCTCTCTAACTTTCTTCAGGCCTTGCGGGCGTTGCGTACGCCGGCGGCAAGGGCACTCACCTGGGCCACGACCGCCTCGACCAGATCCGGCCCGGCCCGGCCGGCGGCGTCGAGATGGCGTTCGATATTGTCGACGA
>Ga0209166_10001270_pt1 | contig 21725 bp, 17 predicted proteins | sample Coa_R1_3_FD_187151 | JGI IMG/M metagenome (GOLD analysis project Ga0209166, IMG submission 187151) | Surface soil microbial communities from Centralia Pennsylvania, which are recovering from an underground coalmine fire - Coalmine... | ecosystem: Environmental > Terrestrial > Soil >... | reverse complement strand
AAACTGATTCACCGCGAGAGTTTCAGAGCTTCGGTCCTCCACCCCTCTGAGATCCAAGCGGTGCTGCAAAGCATTGCGGTGAAAAAGTGTCTCTTGACAACGCCTTCGTCCTTATCGAAGGCCACCCCAGAGTCTTTCCTGCATCGCAAAGTGTGTCTATTCTATAGCCGAATCGCGCAATATCATGCAGATCAAAAATCAGCTCGAATACAAACTATGGCCCACCCGCCCGCAAGATAACGTAAGCATCACGACACCATAGCCAACGGGAGACAAAATGCAGACTTCCCTTCCTTCATTATCAAGGCTATTGCTGGCAGTGGCGCTAATTTCGCCACTCCAAGTTAGTGGGCAGGGAAGACGAGCCCCGCAGGAGGACGTTCTTTTGCGTTCCGCTAGGATTGGTGCTGTGCCACTTCCGGCCCCCTCAGCGTTCGAAGCTGCTCTACAGGCGTCCGGCACTCCAGGAGGGGTAGCTTTCGTCGAGGGGTGTTCCGGCCAGCCGCCGCCGATGGTTCGTCCTCACGGAATCACCTTGCGAGAGGTACTTAACAGTATAACCGCTGGCGATTCTACCTACGTTTGGAGGAAGAGAAGAGGAGTGGTTAATTTGGAGCCGTCAACAGGTCTCCCCGCTCTGCTCCGAACTCATCTGGATAGTTATGACTCAGGCGGCGTTCCGGATGCGGTTTCAGCCGTGACATTCCTGAGTTCCTCTCCTCAGGTGACGCGTGCTGCGGCCAAGCTCCGATTGGCTCAAAATGCATTAGGCCCGGGGCTGGGCAGCATGGTGCAGGGGACACCTCCACCAAAAAAACCACTCGGTATTCGATTACACGACGTGACGTTGCTCGATGCCCTGAATGCCATAGCCCAAGCAAACAAGCACGGGGTTTGGGTCTACCGCGAGACTCACTGCGGCTCAGTCCACCAATTTAACGTAAGCTTCGCACAGTAAGCTGCCGGGTGCCCCACGTATCGGTTTCATACGCGGGTGTTTTGACTTTTCCACATTTTTCCACAGCCGTATCAAACCACAAGATTCCCTGTTTACCATCAGCTTCGAAGGCCAACCCTTTCCAACTCAGCGCCTTGCGAAGCTGTCATTCGAACCAGCGTTACCCATTCGAATAACCATACAGTACACGTAAATTAGCTATTGACATATAGTAACTTTCATGCTACCATGTAATATGGTCCGAAGCCCCCGTCCGGCAATCTCGTTCTCTCTGCGACGCCCTTCGCTGTCGCCTTTCTACTACACTACTCGGCCTATCCTCTGCCTCACTTCCGTCCTCGCTTCCCCGAACTCGACACACTCGTCACAACTCGACACGCCGGTACCGTCGCAACCCCTCTGCTATCAATCTCATCCACACGCTTTCCGTCACCCATGGGGTGTGCCTCCGTGTCCGCTTTCGATTTTGAACTTTCAACTCCGTACCGCTCTTTGCGCACCTGTCCACATCAATATCATTCCGCTCCACTTAGCCGTCCTTTGTTTTCATACTCTTACGCACTCTTTTGCCACACTCAAAACACTAACTCCCGCATTCTCAATCATCTGCGCACTCTTTCCACAAAACACCGGGGTGGGGGGCCCTTCCTTCCAGCGCAATCCTTCGATCCCCTTCGTGGCCTTCGCCACCGTCAACTCCGTCTCTTTGTCTCTCACGGCTCACGCGCCATGCTCGCACCCTTACCCGACGTTGTGTCTCGCACCACTTCACTGCTACAGTTCTACGAACGCGGAGGATCCAGCCAGAACCATTCCGTCTTCACTCGGCGGACAGGCGGGTTCACTCCGAGGTCAAGAACGTTTCCGTTTTCCTACACACCAAATCAAGAAAGCGAGCCAAACATGATCAAGCAACTGAGGGCAGTAGCAGCTATCGCCGTATTCGCATGCGCGGGCGCAGCCGCTGCTCGAGCGCAGGAAGTCACACCGGCGGACAAGGATCGCGCCATCCAGTATCTCGAAAAAACAAAGCAGGGCGTCCTCGATGCCACCAAGGGACTCTCCGAAGCGCAGTGGAATTTCAAGCCAGGCCCGGATCGCTGGTCCATCGCGCAAGTCATGGAGCACATCGCCGCCGCTGAAGACTACATCCGCGGCATGGTTGTGGAGAAAGTCATGGCCGCGCCGGCCGTGCCCGACCGCGACCTGAAAAAGACCGACGACGCGGTGATGGCCATGATTCCGGATCGCTCGCAAAAAGCGCAGGCTCCCGAGCCGCTGGTCCCGACCAACCGCTTCGGCTCGCCCGACGGCTCCCTCAAACATTTTGTCGCGAGCCGCGCCACCACCGAGGATTTTCTGAAAACGACTCCTGGCTTGCGCGATCACGCCGCTGATAGTCCCCTGAACATGAAGCTCGACGGTTACCAGTTCATACTGCTCATCGCCGCGCACAGCGAGCGCCACACCAAGCAAATCTTGGAAGTGAAAGCCGACCCCAACTATCCGAAGAACTGAGCAGGCCACGGAGGCGAACGATGCAAACGCAGAGGAGCCAGCGGACCGAAGATGCGCCGCTGCTCCTCTCTGTTTTCTATGCGGACTCGTCTCATGGAAACCGCTGGCCGCAAGCGTCTTGCCCTCCGAACCCGAGAAGCGTATGTTTTCCAGCAAAGTTCCAGCGGAGGGAACAAGCATGAATAAAACAATCTTGAAAAGTGTTTGCGTATTGTCGGCGGCCTTCGTGGCTTTCGCAGCGGCAAGTTTCAGCCAGGAGAAAAAGGAAACCGAGCCGGCGCACAAGATCGTGCATTACGGCGATCTGAAATGGACTGGCATCATCAAGGGCTGCGATCTCGCGCCTGTATCGGGCGATCCAAATGCGGACGGAGCGCCGTATGTTTTGCGCCTTCGGTGCGCGGATGGAGCGAAGATCCCGGCGCACTGGCACCCCACGGATGAGAACGTGACCGTGTTGAAAGGAACTTTTCTCGTGGGCATGGGCGATAAATTCGACGAGAGTAAAATGCAAACGATGAACGTCGGAAATTTTGTGACCATGCCAAAGGAGATGCGGCACTTCGCGCAATCCAAGGGTGAAACGATCGTGCAAGTTCATGGCGCGGGTCCGTTCAAGGTGAATTGGGTGAATCCGGCTGACGTTGAGCCGCCGGATGCTCCCGCGGCCGCAGCGTCAAAACCGAAAACTTGATTTGCATCCGCGGCTGAACAAAAATTTCGACCCGCTGAAACCTTTCGCCTCGTCGTGAAAAATCCGGCGTGGCGCTGGCAAAACTTCTGTGTGCTACACTCGAACCAGCAGTCGCTAGCGGACGTCGTGACTGCCGGAGCGTGGAACTTCGGGCTCTGTGCAACGAGGTCCCGCGAACCCCGCCAGGCCCGGAAGGGAGCAACGGTATCGGGATTGCCTCGGGTGCCGCAGACCACCCGAAGTTCCTCGCATCGCAGTAGGCTTGCGGCCTTCACTCTCGGGTTGCAAGCCGCGGGCGAGCGCGGGATGGAGCAAAGCTGTGGTGGTGGCTTTCAATTTTGGAGCGACAATTATTTTGGCTCGCACCGCGCTCGGAGTTTTGTTTTATTGTCTGCTGGAAAAAACCAAACAAGATTGTGCCTGCTGACACCCAATCGAAATGAGCTACCAGGTCATCGCGCGAAAATACCGGCCGCAAACGTTTAGCGATCTCGTCGGACAATCGCACGTCACCGCAACTCTGGCCAACGCGATCAAAAACAATCGCGTGGCGCACGCGTACATTTTTTCCGGAGCGCGCGGCGTGGGAAAAACCACGGCCGCGCGAATTCTCGCGAAGGCCATGAATTGCGTGAACGGGCCGACGGCGGAGCCCTGCGGGGAATGCGATTCCTGCAAGGAAATTGCCGCGGGAACTTCGCTGGACGTCATCGAAATCGACGCCGCCTCGAATCGCGGGATCGACCAGATTCGCGAACTGCGGGAAATGGTGCGCTACGCTCCGGCGGCTTCGCGGAGCAAGGTCGTCATTCTCGACGAAGCGCACATGCTGACGGGGGAAGCTTCGAACGCCCTGCTCAAAACGCTCGAAGAGCCGCCGGACCGCGTGGTTTTCGTCATGGCCACGACGCAACCCGAGGATCTGGCGGATACGATTCGTTCGCGCTCGCAGCACTTTCATTTCCGGGCTCTCACGTTCGCGGAAATCACCGGGCGGCTCGAAGAGATCGCCAAAAAAGAAAATTTGAAAATCGAGCCTGGCGCGCTGGCCGTGATTGCGAGAATTGCGGAAGGCAGTTTGCGCGACGCGCTCTCCTTGCTGGAGCAGGCAAGGGCGTATTGCGGCGAAGTGATTCCGGACAAGGAAGTGCGCGAACTGCTCGGCGTCGTTCCGGAAGATTCTCTCAACGAACTCGTGGCAGCCATCGCCGAAGGCTCGGCGGAACGCGCCCTGGGACTCGTGCACACTTTTCAAAAAGACGGCCGCAACCTCCAGCATTTTTGCCGCGAAGCAATCCGGCACATGCGCAACCTGCTGATCGCGCGAGTGTGCGGGGCCGATTCCGATTTGATTGCCGCCACCGCGGACCAGCGGCCCGCGCTTGCGAAGGCCGCGGCGCAATTCAGCGAAGAAGATCTCACGCGGTTTTTCCAGATTCTTCTGCAGACGGATGACGATTTGCGGCGCAAGCCCGATGCGCGCGTGCATCTGGAGATGGGCCTGTTGCGCTTGATCAACGCGCAACGTCTCGCTCCGATGGAAGAGCTGCTGGCGGAACTGCGCACGGGAGCAGCGGCGAGCGCGGCTGTGGTCGGATCCCAGCCGGCGGCGACGAGCGGTTTTTCTTCAGCCTCGCAGAAAACTTTTGCCCCGCCCCATCGAATCGCGGCTCCGACGTTTGCTGCGACTGCCGCAGCCGTAGCGCCGGCGCGCGCGGAATCGCACGCGACAGCTATGGCCGATTCAACGGAATCGATTGCCGCTGCTCCGGACTCCGAACCCGCGGCCGAACCGAGCGTCGAGAACACTTCCGAGACGCGAGCCGATGGCATAACGCAGGAACAGGTCTCGGAAATCAAAACGGCTGTCCAGGCGCAGCAGAAATTTCTCGGCGAAATCGTACAGCAAGGGAGCCGCTGGGAGCTGGAAGGCGCGGAGCTGAGAATTTATTTTTCGCAGGCGAAGCGCGCATTCGCGGAGTTGATGGAAGGCCGCGACTCGCTCGAGAAGGTCCGTATCTGTTCGAGCAAAGTGCTGGGCCGCCCGGTGCGGGTGTGTGCTAAAGTAGAAGCAGTTGCAGCGGCTGCGCCGCCCGAAACGCCGGACGCGCGGCAATTGCGCGAACGGTTCGAGCGGGATCCGATCGTACAGTCCATGCTGCAACGCTTCGGGGGAAGAATCTCCGAAGTAAAGTGGCGGCAAGAGGAATCCTGATGGAAGTCAGCGCTCTCCAACAGATGCTTTCGAGACTGCGGCAGGTTCAGGAAGACTTGCAGCGGCAGGTGAACTCGGTCACGGTGGAAGCTTCGGCCGGCGGCGGCATGGTCACGGTAAGAATGAACGGCCAGAAGCAGGTCGTGGATGTGCGCATCGAGCCGGAAGTTTTCGCGAGCAAGGATCAGGAGATGCTGCAGGACCTCATCCGCGCAGCAGTGAACGAAGCGGGACGCCGAGTCGATGACGAGCTGGCCAGCCAGATGAAAAATCTTGCCGGCGGAATCCCTGGAATGGCCGGAATGAAAATCCCCGGATTGTTTTAGCAGCCGAAGAATTCGTTTATTCCCGCACTTCGTTTCTTATCCTCTTACGTTTCCGGGTCAGCCTCTCACTTCACAAATTGGCCGTTGTGCACTTCGTATTCGACATGAAACGGTTTTTGCGTCTTGCGGTTTTCCCAATGCTGCTCCGCGATCAGAGTGTTGATTTGCGCAAGCCGCTCGGACGGAAGCGGGTGCGAGCGAAAATATCCGGTCAAGCTCTGTATGGCGAGCTCGGACAATTCTTCTTCGGGGGTCTCGGCGTGGATGACGTATTCATTGCAAAGCTTGGATAGCCGCGTGAAAAGATCTACCGCGCCATACGGCGAGTAGCCTGAGTCAACGGCGAGGCGAACGCCTTCGCGATCAGCTTCAAATTCTTCGTCTTTGTGATAGCCCGCCTGCCAGAACTCCAAGGGGATTTGCAGAAGCTGTCCGACGATTTCGAGATTCAGTTTTTTCAGCTTGGCTTCAATCTGCATGCGCTCGATGCAATGATAGTGATCGATGTGTTCGACTTCGTGGCCGAGAATGCTTGCCAACTCGTCTTCCGTTTCCATGAGATCGAGCATTCCTTCCCCGATATAGACCGGACCACCGGGAAGCGAAAATGCGTTGATCATGTTGTGGTCGGGGATCAAATGAAAGCTGTACGCAAGATGACGATGCGTGTGGGCGGCGACGGTGCCGCCAACGCGGGTGACATATTTTTCCAACGCCTCCTCTTCCGGAGTCAGTTTCATAATCTGGCCGGAATATTGCGAGGCTAGTTCCCTGCCGATGGCGATTTCCTGATCGTCGCTCAGACGCGTGAAATGCATGGGGACGCGAGTGAGATCGCGCTGCGCGTCCGCAACCATATCGAGGACGGCGTTGGGAGAAGAGGGAGTGGATTTGGCGCGGCGCTGGCTCCAGTAAAGGCCGGCGAGAGAAAACGCGAGTATCGCGAAAAACAAAACGAAAACTACGGGACGCTTCATAGATACTGCCGGATGTTATCGCGGAAACGAATGTAGAGGGACGAAACAGCGATCAGGGCGACGCCGACGATGATGAAGGTGATGTAGCGATCGCGCTGCTCGAGGCGCCATGCATCCATAGTTAAGACTTTGCCGACGCAAATGAGAAGCAGTCCCAGGCCGGCGAGGCGGAAGCTGCGTTCCTTGACGGCGAGCGCGAAAAGGATGATGAGCACGCCTTCGATGCCCCAGGAAATGGTGATCATCCCGGCGGTGGTCTTGAGAGCCAGCATAACCGTCAAAAGAGTGATGGGGACGAAGAACTGCAACTGCTCGGGACGGGCGACGAGTGCGGAGAGAAATTTGTTGCGGCTCGCGCCGGGCAACGTTTTATGAGCTTCGCGCAGCGGGAGTGCAAAGAAGATCGTCGCCAACAAGATTGCGACGGCGGTGCTCACGACGAAGTAGCGGCCGCTCCAGGTCCCTTCGTTAAAATAACTGGAGCCGAAAAGATTGTGAGCCATGCCGCGTGCGAAAGTTCCGAGCGTCACCAGAATGCCCTGGTGGAGGAAGATCTGGCGTTTCAGCGCCCATGCCCCGCCGAACAGAACGAACGCAATGGCCGCATACGCGGTAACCACCCAGTCCGGATCGAATTGGAAGTAGAAGAGCGCGACGAGCGAAGCCGTGCCGAGATAGGCGACCAGCGCATCAGAGCGGAAACGCGTTTTCCCGCCACTGCCGGCTTCCTCCGCGGATAGCTGCGCATAGACGAAAAAGAAAATCAGAATAAGAGGAAGCACAGTGTACATGCGTGGCCCAAGAAGTTCGCCGCGCACACCCGCAGTGAGGTTCGCGAAAAATATGCGCGCGAAAGCGGCGGTGAAGGCGACGTAGGCCTGATAACGGTATTGCGCGATCTTCCGAAGAAAGCCGTATTCGAATAGCACCAGGCCGAAGACGGCCCAGCCGACGGCCCTGCCGAGAGGATCGAGTTCATACCAAAGAAGAAGGGAGACCAGGAGCGAAGCGGACCAGGAATAAATGTGATGAAAATCGCGGGCGCGCCACTCTTCGGGCATGCGAATGAAAAGAGACATCGCGTAAAAGACGACGGCAACGAGAGCGAGAGTGAGGAGACGAACGCTGAGGCCATGCCAAAGCTCTTCGTTGTGCAGATTGACGCCGATGCAGCGAAGCAGAGTGATGGCAGCGAGGGCGTGAGCCTGCCAGCGCAGATCATCGAGCTTGAAGCGGCGATCGATCGCGGCGAGCGCGAAGGCGAAAAGAGCCCAGAAAGCGGCTAGCCAGCCGGTGGACGCTTCGTACCACATGAGCAGCGCGAGCAGGAAGGTGGCGGCGGTGGTGTGAAGATAAGCGGCGATGAGGCCGTGAGACGCGCTTTGGGTCGTTGCGCGGCGCGAGATGGCGTAAAGGCCCGCAGCGACAAGAGAGACAGTGAGCAGGCGGATGCTGAAGGGGCCGTAGTGGCCGGCAACATGACAGTTGTAATCCAGCGTGCGCAGAATGGCGGCGAGGGCGAAGAGATGCTCCTGGATGCTGAGATGGAGGAGATCCCAGCGGCGGGCGGCGAAGGCAATGATGACGGCGGCGGCGAGGAAAAGCGCGGCCATCCAAATATCGGGCGCTTCGCTCCAGATGAGAAAGCCGAACATCGCCGCGCCAGCAAAGGAAAAGAGCGCACGAAGGACGCTCTGGAACTGATCTTCGCCGAGCGGTGAGAGTTTCGCGGTGAGGTAAAAAATTGCGCCGAGGATGGGAAGAGTAATCAGCCGAGTGGTGATGTGAAGATGAGAAGGACTATCGATGTGCAGATTGAAGACGAGAGCGCGGTACAGCGTGAGAATGCCGAGAAGAGTGAACTGGATCCGCAAATGATGGGACTCGAGCCGACGGTTTAGCGCGGCGAGGCCGAGCATGACCGCGGCAAAAACGATTGCGGTCCAGTCGTACGAGAATAGCGCCCAGGCAGCGGTGGCCGCGGAGAAGGCGCCGAGATAGGAATGGATGGTGAGCAATCCGCGATCGAGAGAATCGTCGAAGGATTCTTTCCAGCGCGAGCCCACGTGCAAGGAGTTCAGATAAAAAACCAGGGCGCAGAGTGCGAAGAGAACTCCGCTTGCAAGAAAAAGGTCTTCGGATTTTGCGCGCAGATCGACGAGCGGCCGGAAATTGAAACCGATCAAGTCCACGCCGACGAGAAGCCCGGTGAAGAGCCCAAGCCGGCGGAAGACGACTTCCTTGAAAACGATTCCAGCGGAGAGAAGAACTTCCGCGCCGACGAGCCAGAGAATGGCAACGTTGTTGCCTGAATAGTGCGACGGGACGGCGGCGAGAATGAGCGACGCTCCGGCGATGCTGAGAATGACGAAGGCGCGGCGGCGGCGCCGGGTGATGGGGAGAAGGGCAAACATCAGTTCGAGAGCGCCAACGGCGAACAGAGCGATGTAGGCGAGCTCGGGATTCACGGATTGGAATTTCAAGAGGCCAAGAAGCAGGAGAGTATTGAGAAGCGCGGAGACGGTCGAGACGTGCTCCTCGAAGTCGGACTTGATATTGCGGGCGACGTAAGAGATGCGGAAGGTCAGCCAATAGAAAAACAGGAGAGCGAGGCTGGCGTGATATTCGGGAAAGGCGCGGCCGTGCGCGCCCTCGATGCCAAGAATGCGATAGAGCCAATAAAGATGATTGAGGTAGCTGGAGAGGATGCCGAAAATTTCGAGCTCGAACCAACCCATTTTGAGAACGATGCCGACGAGGCCGATGGCGAGCATCACGCCCGCGGTGAGGCTGTAGACGGTGTCCTGGCTCAACGCGACAGTGGTGTAGCCGAGCAGGAAAGCGAGGCCAGTGATGAACTGAGACTTGTAGCGCAAGGTGTGCGCGCCCATTCCTACGGCAACGACGAGCATGAGGACGGAATCCAGAAGGCCGGAATCGAGGACGCGCATGGCGGCGACGAAGTGAATGCCGAAGGTGCTGAAGAAAAGCAGCGCCCAGCCACCGCCAATCGCGACGCGGCCAAGGAGCTGATAACGGTCGCGCTTTTCGAGGAAGATGCCGCCGACAAGAAACAGAATCGAAATTGCGTAAACAATGAGCGCTTTACCGCCGGGGCCGAGATTCTGCAACGCGAGCTTGCCGAGCAGAGCGACGCCGATGACGGTCATGATGACGCCGAGCTTGGCGAACCAATTGGCGCCGAGGAGCTCTTCGACAGAGGAAACTGCTTTCATGCGCTCCTGAAGGGTTGGCTTTGGCGCGGGAAATCGGAGAGACGAAGTTGGAGGCGGCGATGAAATGCGCGCGGCTGCAGCGGGAGGAACCGCCGCTGGGCGTGGAGGAGGCATGGGAGGCGCTTGCGGCGGGGGCGGCGGTGCAATTTTTGGCGGAGCGGCAGGAGGAGTTGGCCTGATCTGGGCAGGCGGTACCTGCGTGACGGGCAGGGGCGGCTTCGGCTCAAGGATTGGCGCGGGCTCGGGCTTTTTCTCGATGACGGGAACAGAGGGAGTGGCAGGCGGCTGCAAGGGCGGCTGGGCACCAGCGCGTGGGGGAGCTGCGGGAGTTTGCTGGAGAGGAGGAACAACCGGGGCGAGAGGAATTGGAGCAACCGGAAAGGAGCGCGGTACAGGGACTTGTTGACGTACTTCTGAAGTAACAGATTCTTCAGAGGCTGGAACGGATGGCAAAGAACCAGTGGCAAGCTTGCTTTGCAGCTCACCGACGGCCCGCTGCAACTTCATATGCTGTTTCGCGTTGTCCTCGGCGAGTTCAGTTAATTCCCTGCGAAGTTTGGCCTGCCGGCCCAATAGAAATAGAGTCAGAAAGGGAGTGGCGATTACCAAGCAGACGAAGAGAGCAACCATCAGGTAGAGCAGGGGCATGGGCGTTCCTCGGACTACCGCTCGATTACTTCTGATGTTAGAACGTGCGGAGGCCGGAGACTTGCAGTTTGTTCGGAGGGGACTCACGGCTAGTAAACGGCAATTTTCTAAGTGTTGTGTTTTGTGCTAGTTAGGGTCGTGTCGGATGGACACTGCCTCCGGTTGTTTGCGCGAAGCTACGACGCTGTGCTACACATCATGCATGCCTGATTTTGCCGCCCCAGTCGAACGGCTCATCGATGAGCTAAAGCACCTTCCCGGAATTGGACAGAAAACCGCGCAGCGCCTGGCTTTCTTTCTATTGCGTGCGGCTCCAGAGGATGCGCTCGGGCTGGCGGACGCCATTCGAGACGCAAAGGAAAAAATTCGGGAATGCTCGGTGTGCAGCAATATTACGGACAACGATCCCTGCATTTACTGCACGGGCTCAAATCGCGACAAAAAGACGATCTGCGTCGTGGAAGAAGCGCACAACATCATGGCGGTGGAGAAGACGCGGACATACAGCGGGATGTATCACGTTTTAGGCGGTTCCTTGTCGCCGCTGTCGGGACGCGGGCCGGAACAGCTTAGAATCAAGTCGCTCATTGAGCGGCTGAAGGGCGGGACGGTCGAAGAAATCATCATCGCGACGAATCCGACGGCAGAGGGCGAAGCCACGGCCGTTTATCTTTCCAAGCTGCTAAAGCCGCTGGGAGTGCGTGTGACCCGGATCGGCGTGGGGATTCCGGTCGGCGCGGACCTGGAGTACGCCGACGAGGTGACAATGCTGAAGGCGCTGGAGGGAAGGCGAGACCTCTAGGTCCAACGCTCGCAACCGGTGCCTGAACGACATGTGTACGACCTCCTTGATTTGACTCCTACGATAAGAGTGGTTCCTCGAAGATAGCCGCAAGCTCGTTCTAGTACGTATGGTCGCCTCTAGCCAACAGCCCATTTTGGGTATAGAGTTTGAGTTTCCGCGGAATTGCCCCCACCGCAAGGAGGTGCGCTATGCCCGGCTTGGCGCACTACATGGCACAGTACGACCACGAGCATTCCTCCGGCGCGAACAAAGTGCTGCATGGGGTAGGAATTCCCATGATTTTTCTGGGACTCCTCCTTTTGGTACTCACGAAATGGATTTGGGGAGCGAGCTTTTTTGTTGGCGGATGGATTTTTCTTTTTGTTGGACACAAAATTGAGGGAAACCATCCGGCATTTTTTCAGGGACCGATTTATTTATTGGTGGGACCAATCTGGGTGGCAAAGGAAGCCTGGGAATTCGTGACGGGAACGCACCGGACGCCGACCTCGGAAGGCACATCGACCAAAGAGTCGTAGAAAGATTGCGACGCGAGAAAAGATTCAGGAGCGGCAACGGTGTCCATGGACGAGCAGGGCGGCAATCTTGCCGACGAAACAACGGAAATGATGTCTGAAACGGTGGAACACCAAAACGAGGAATTGCGGAAGCGGCGCAGCACGCGAATCATGCAAGCTGTTCCGCTGGCGGTGACAGGCGTGGACGCGCTGGGGCGGCCATTCACCGAACGCACGTCTACACTCATCATCAATTGCCACGGGTGCCGCTACCAGTCGAAGCACTACGTTCTGAAAAACATGTGGGTCACGCTCGAAGTGCCGCATCCGGAGGCGGGGCAGGCCGCGCGGACGGTACGCGGGCGTGTTGCGTGGATTCAGCGGCCGCGGACGGTGAGGCAGCTCTTCCAGGTGGCGCTCGAACTCGAAGTTCCCGGAAATACGTGGGGGATCGCTTTCCCGCCGCCGGACTGGTTCACTCCGAAGCAGGCCGACAGCGTTGCCCCTAGGCACGAAAGTGCGCAGGAGTTCCCCGCGAGAAGTCCGGAGACGGCGGAAATTCATCTGCCGCTGACGGAGCCGGAAGCCGCAACAGCGCAAGCAGAGGACAATCTGCGCATTTTCCCCGCGCCGGCAAGCGCTACCGATGCTTCGCTCCAATTGGCGAGACAGATGGCGAGGCTCGTGGCCGATGCGAAGCAGCAGATCCAGGCCGCAGCGCGCGAAGTGGCGGCGCAGGCGGTCGCGGCCGAGCGGCGCGTATCGATCGAAGAGTGGGAGCAGAAATTCTCCATTGCGCGCGAACAACTTGCGCAACAAGTGCAGAGTGCGATTGAAAGAATTCAGGAAGAGACCGATGCGCGTTCGCGCACCGCGCATACGGCAGCCGCTGAGGCTCTGCAAAAAGAACTGCCGCGGTGGATTGCCCCGCAGCTTGAAGAGCTTACGCGACACCTGACGCAGCAGATTTCGGATCGAGGGATAGAAGAGCGCGCCCAGCATACGCAGCAGCTTGCCAGCGCGGTGGAGTCTCTGCGAGCGCTTTGCCAGCAGGCGGAGGAATCCGCGACCCGGCTTCGCACGCAAGCGGAAGAAGCGCAGAACCAGATCTCGAGCCGAACCGCCGAATCGTTGAGCGAGGTCGAAGAGATCACCCGGCAGAACGAGTTGACTGCAAAGGCGAGCCACGAAGCCTTGAGCGCAGCGGCGAGGGAGATTCAGGAGCAGGTCACGGCCGCGCTTAGGGATAGGCAAAACTCCTCGCAGGGCCAGATCAATAATGAAATCGAAGGGGCGCAAGCACGCTGGAGATCCGCTCTGGAAGCCAGCCTGGAAGCCGGGCTGGAGAAAGCGGCGGCGGGGCTCGACGAGCACGTGCGCGGCGTTCTTTCGCGGTTTCGGGAAGAAGTTGAGCAGCAAGGCATAGCAGTTCGGGAAGGCGTGAACGCGGCGGCAACGGAAGCGGCGCAGCGCATCGACGCTTTGCGCAATTCGCTGCGGGAAGAAGCCGCGCGGCAATCCGCCGAAGCACAGGAAATCACGGCGGCCGCGACGGCGAGTCTGCGCGAAAGCGTGAGCGGCTTGGTGTCGCAAGTGCAGGAAGAAGCGAGCCGTCACAGCACAGCGGCTCGCGAAATCATGAGCGCGGGAGCGGCGGAAGCGGAACAGCGGATCGCCGCGGCGCGCAACGCGGCTCAAGAACAATCGCAGCGCCTGGAAAACGCTCTGGGGCGCGCCGTGGAAGTCAGCGACCGTCTGGAACACTTTCCCGCGCGCATCGGAGCGGCACAAGAGCAAGCTCTGGCGGGATTCGAGTCACAGATCGGCGACGTGCTCAACCTGCATCGCAATGAATTGCACCGGCAGTCAGAAACGCTTCTCGAACAGCTGAACGGGCGGATCCGCAACACGTTTGAAGAACAGTGCCAGCAGGCCCTCTCGCGGTTTGACCAGCAGATTGACTCAATGGTCCAGCCGCACATCTCAAGAACCGAACAAGCGATTCACCGGCTTGCCGGCGGGCGTTCCCTGCTGGATGCGGCCATGACATTGCAGCAGGACCGAATCCGGGCTGCCGCGGATGAAGCCTTCGCCGAATCGTTGGCCCGCTTCCGCGAAAATCTTGGGGGCGTGGATGAACTTCTGCAGGAAGCGGCCAGCACGGTCGCGGCACGCAACCTGACGGAAATCGAATCCAAAGTATTGGATCTGAAACATCAAACCGTGGACGATCTGTTGAAATCCGCAGAGTGGTACGAGAAAAAAGCACAGATGCAGATCCAAAACTTGACGGACAAAACGGTCGAACAGGCGGGAAATCAGTTCCGGGAGAAGGCAGGGGAGGTCTCGAGCGCCTTCGCCAGCGAACTGGATCACTCCAGCCGCAGCTTCATCGGGCATACGCAGACGCAGATGGAGGAGGTCGTGCGCGACGCCTTCGAGCATGCGCGCGCACTCTTCGCCGAAGCCGCGGATACGACGACGGCTGCGTTTACCGACGAAATCCAACGCCAGGCTCGCCAGGAACTTGCCGGATTCAACGATGAGACGCAAACTTCCTTGAGTGAATCGCGAGTGAAGCTCGAAGCGGCGCGCACAGAGTTATCCCACAGAGTCACCTCGGAGCAGGAAATGTTCTTGCGCGAATTTCGGTCGCGCATGACCGGGGCGGTGGAAGCCGGAGTCGCTGACGCAAAAGATAAAGTGCAGGCCGGGATGTCTCCCTTGCTGGATGCGTGGAGGTCCACGGTCGAAACGCATCGGACGCAACTGGGCGCCATATACGCGCAGCTCAGCAACCTCGCCGCGGAGCAACATCGCAGCCGGCTGGAAAATGTTTCAAACCAGTGGATGCTCGCCACGGTGGCGAGCCTGGATTACCAGTCCCGGGAAGCCGTTTCGAGTATTGCCGCGAAGGCCGAAGAAAAACTGCGCGAAACGTGTTCGCAAGTCTTTGCCGGAGTCGGCGATGCGCTGCGCGAACGATTGCAGCAGATTGCAGCAAGTTTGATGACCGCGGAGACGCCGATATCCCGCTCGACAACCGCCGGCGGCAAGGACCGCTAGGCGGCCAGTCGGCTTGCGCGCCGGCAAACACGGCCGAAACTCAGTTTGAATAAAATTGAAACTATCGATTAGTTTTTAGACCGAGAGACGGCGTCGAATTTCCTGGATTCGCATACCGCCGAGCGCACACGTATAATCGGAGATCTTGAAACATCATGGCTAATCGAGCCTATCTGCGCGTGTGGACGCGCGACTTCACCGAAAGCACATTGCTTGCCCAGTTCGCGAGATACCTCGCAACCGCTCCGCATTCCGCTTCAGAGCTTGCGTTCAACGGGCTGGTGGTGCAGCCAGTGGATGCGACGGAAGTTCCACTAGCGGAGTGGGACCTGAAGGGGCAGGGTTACGGGGCTGCGGAAGTCGCTGCCCTGGCGGCTCAGCACATCAACGCAGACAGCGCGTACATGGCCTCGGCAAAATGGGATTTGTGGAGTTTTGACGCGGAGAGTCTCAAGTGGACGCACAAGCCGGAACCGCTGCTGCTGACTTGCCACGGGCCCGAGTATGACGGTGGTCTGGCAGGCTCGGATGGGAATTTTATCGCGGATTTAGGGTTCGAACATTTTTTCACAGGACACGCGGGGCTGTTGGCACCCGGCGCCGCCTCGAACCCGTTTGAATCCTCCGATCACCCGCTGGAACACACGTTTCGCCAGTGGATGGCCGTTCCGGGCAACCTGAAGGAATATCTCGCAAAGACGCGCGAGAACATCCAACAGTTGTTCAACTGGGTGGAATCGATTGAGCGAGCTTTGCCGGTCGAGCGCAGCCAGCTCTGGTCCGAAGGAGAACAGAATTTTGAAGCGCGACTGGACGCGATTCTGGCGCACCGCTAGCCATAACCCGCAAGGAACTTCCGAAAGGCGAGCGCTTCCACGAATGGCCGGCAACGGATAGAATTGTTGTATCGCACCTCAGCCTCACGGGCGAAGAGAAGAACGGTCCACACGAAAGGAAAGTGGCGAACACGCCGGAAAAGGCGATCCGAGCGGCGCAATTCTGAGCATCGAACGGACAGTGGCAAATTTCTGATGGACGAAACAAGAATCATCTCCGGATGCAAGGTGAAGGCGTCCTCCGCCCTGATCCTTGCTGAAGCAAGTGGCAAGGAGAGGAACCCGCGCAACCATCGGTACGGGATCCGGCGATTTCTGTCGGGGATGGCAGCGGGCTTCTTCGTCCTTGGCGCGGTGTTGGCTGGCGGCTGCGGGGACGAACCCTCGCAAAAGTCCGCTGGGGAGACAGCCGCCAAGCCGGCGGAGCCAGCGGTGCCCGAAGACATTCAAGCCGCCGCACAAAGCCTGCTGGGGAAGGAAACTCAGGTCCTCGTATTTGGAGATCTGGCAAAAACCGGGAACCAACAGTTTCTCGCCGCGAATGTCGTCCCGAAGACGCCGAAGAATGAGCTGCCAGGGACGATCGTGACGCGTGCGGTCATTGCGGAAAACGACGATGGTTCGTGGAAGGAGCTTTTCCGCTGCGATGAGTACCTGAAAAATGCCAAGGGGTACCTGGCGCTGACGCCGCTGGCCTCGGTCGCCGGCTGGCGTATCCAATACGAGCAAGACCCCGTCAAAGGGATCCAGTTGTACTTCACGCCAATCAAGGGAGTCGCCGATCCGCATCAGCTGCCCATAGGAATCGCGTGGAATCCGGCGACGAAGCGCTACCAGTCGCTGGACCACACCTACGAACATTTCCTGCTGGAAACGCCATCGCTATCCAATGCAAGATCGGTGCTGCGATGAGCGCGGCCGCGGCAACCATAGGGGCAGCTTCGACGCCGAAGAAACCTGCCAAATCATCCTCCTGGAAAAACCTTGTCGGGTTACTTCCTTACCTTGGCCGCTATCGTGGATCGATCGCACTGGGCATGATCGCTCTCGTCGTCTCGAGCGTGGTGCAAAATCTGATCCCGCTCGCGACCGGAGTGCTCACGGACATTCTCGCGGGCAGCGCCCATCCGTTCGAGAGCAGCGCGCAAGGACATCTACTGGCCGGCTCCTGGCTGAGCCGCGCGATTCCCTACTACTCGCCGCATAGCCGCCACGCACTTGGCATTTATTGCCTGCTTCTGATCGGCCTGGTTTCGATACGCGCGGTGCTTTCGTTCTGGACCCGGTGGGTGCTCATCGGCGTTTCGCGCGACATCGAGTTCGACATCCGGGGCGGTTTGTTGAATCGCCTGCTGCTGATGGAGCCGGAATTCTACGTGCGCAACCGAACCGGCGAACTGATGTCCCGCGCCACGAACGACCTGAACGCCGTGCGCATGGTCCTGGGGCCGGGAATCATGTACAGCGGCCAGACCATTATCGGGATGGCTCTGGCGATTGGCGTCATGTCCCAATTGTCGGGGGTCCTCACGCTCTGGATTCTGCTGCCCGTGCCGATTGTGGCCATCGTGGTGCAGCATTTCGGCAAGGTCATCCACGAGCTGTACGAAAAAATTCAGGCCTCACTGGCCACGCTCTCAGCGAAAGTGCAGGAAAATCTTGCGGGCGTGCGTGTCGTCCGAGCGTATGCGCAGGAAGAAGCCGAGATTCGCGGCTTTGACGAGCCCAACCGTGAGTACGTCTCGCGCAACGTGAAACTGATCCGCACCTGGAGCATGTTCATGCCTTCGCTTCAGGCTCTCATCGGCGTGACCTTCCTGATCGTCTTGTGGCAGGGCGGCCACCTCGTTCTCTCCGGTCGAATTTCTCTTGGCGCGCTCATCGCTTTCTACAGTTATCTCGGCATTCTCGTCTGGCCGATGATCGCGCTCGGATGGGTGACCAACATTTTCCAGCGCGGCGCGGCGTCCATGGGCCGGCTGAACCATATTCTCATCGCGCAACCGCAAGTCGATGACCGGGCGGCAAGCATCTCCGCTGAAAAAGAACTGGAAGGCGAGATCGAGTTCCGCAACCTCAATTTTTCATATCCGACGACGATGGCAGGAGCGAGCGCAAACGGCAGCGGAAATGGCAACCGCACCGCCAGTGAGGGCGTCCTGCGCGACATCAATTTGCGAATACCGGCCGGCTCGACCCTGGCCATTGTCGGGCCTACAGGCAGCGGCAAGACAACCCTGGCTGCGTTGGTTGCGCGCCTCTGGGAAGCACCGGATGGCGCCGTGCTGATCGACGGCCGATCGATTCGCGAATGGCCGCTCGAAACGCTGCGCCGCGCCATCGGCTACGTTCCGCAAGACACGTATCTCTTCAGCGAAACTGTAGGCGAAAACATCGCTTTCGGTTTGCCGCAATTCGATGCTGAGCGCGTGCGCGAAGCCGCAGAAATCGCCAGCCTGGATGGCGATGTGCAGGAGTTTCCCGCGAAGTACGACACAATGGTAGGCGAAAGAGGAATCACGCTTTCCGGCGGCCAGAAGCAGCGCACGGCGCTAGCGCGCGCGATTGTGCGAGACCCGCGTATCCTCATCCTCGACGACTCGCTATCGAGCGTGGACACGCAAACCGAAGAGCGAATCCTAAGCCGTCTGCGCGGCATCATGCGCGGACGAACCACCATTCTCATTGCGCATCGCACTTCGACCGTCCGGGATGCCGATCAAATCATCGTATTGCGGGACGGCCGGATCACGGAGCGGGGCACGCACGACGAACTTCTCACACGCGGCGGGTACTACGCCGACCTGTATCAGAAGCAATTGCTGGAAGAAGAGCTAGAACGGGCATGAGCAATATTCACGAAGAAGAGAAGCTCGGCAAAGCATACGACGCGAGGCTGATGCGGCGGCTGATGCAGTACCTGCGGCCCTACAAGTGGCGGGTGGTGCTGGCGATGACGCTCGTCGCGGTGGTCACTCCGCTTGAGCTGGCTCAACCCTGGTTTTTTTACAAAGCTATCGACAGCTACTTTAAGCCTGCGATCAGCCACCTCGTTGCCGAGTCTGTAGCCTGGCGCGGCATCGAGTTCATCGGCGTGGCCTTCCTGCTCGTCCTAATTTCCGATTTTCTCGCGCAGTATGCGCAGATCCGCATCATGCAGCGAGTCGGCCAACAGACCATGTACGACATGCGCAGCGAGATTTTTGCCTACATTCAGCGCCTGCCGATGAGCTATTTCGACCGCAACCCCGTGGGACGTCTCGTCACGCGCGTGACCACCGACGTTGACGCTCTGAACGACCTATTCGCCGCCGGCGTCGTCACTATGATCAACGACTTCTTCGTCTTGACCGTGCTGGCGGGGTATCTCTTCTACAAGGATCATCGTCTCGCATTCGACGCCTTCGCAGTCCTTCCTTTCATACTTGTAGTCACTTATTTCTTCCGGAAGTTCGTGCGCGACGCCAACCGCCGCATTCGCACTGCGATCGCGCGCATCAACGCTTTCCTCCAGGAATACATTTCCGGAATGAGCGCGGTGCAATTATTCAATCGCGAGCGGAAAGCGCGCATAGAGTTTGAAAAGCGCAACCGGGACAACATGAAAGCGTGGTACGACGCCATTCTGGCCTTCGCTCTTTTCTATCCGGCCGTCGAATTCCTCAGCATCGCCGCCGTTGCTCTTATCTACTGGGCCGGTGGCAATCGCGTTCTAGACGGGCGCATCACGCTAGGCATACTCGTCGGTTTCACGATGTGGGCGACGCGTTTTTTCCGCCCCATTCAGGATCTCAGCGAAAAATTCAATATCCTGCAGTCCGCCATGGCCGCGTCCGAGCGGATCTTCAAACTGCTGGACGAGCCCATCACCATCGATTCCGCCTCTCAAACCGCGCGTCTCGACTCTCCCCGCGGCGAAATCGAGTTTCGCAATGTTTGGTTCAGCTACCGCGATGTGCCTGAGCCCGCTGATGAGGATTGGGTCTTGCGCGATGTCTCCTTCCGCGTAGAACCGGGCCAGACACTGGCGATCGTCGGACACACTGGGGCCGGCAAGACTACGCTAATTTCACTGCTGCTGCGGTTCTACGACGTCCAGCGGGGCCAGATTCTCCTTGATGGCATCGACATAAAGACTCTCAACCTGCAGGATCTCCGACGCTATTTCGGGATCGTCTTGCAGGATTCTTTCCTGTTTACGGGAAGCATCGAGTCAAACGTTCGCCTCGGTTCGCCGGGGATCGATCGCGTAACCGTCGAGCATGCCGTCGATGAAATCGGGCTCGGCGATTTCGTGCGAACGTTGCCAGAAGGCGTGAACACGTCGGTCAATGAGCGCGGGTCGACTCTTTCGGTTGGCCAGCGGCAACTCATCTGCTTCGCCCGGGCTCTTGCACACAATCCTCGCTTCCTCATCCTGGACGAAGCCACATCGAGCGTTGACACCAAGACCGAACTCCAAATCCGCGAGGCGCTTGACCGGCTGCTTTCCGGCCGCACTTCGCTGGTCATCGCTCATCGCCTGAGCACGATCCAATACGCCTCACGCATACTCGTTTTTCATAAGGGCCGCCTGCGCGAACAAGGCGCTCACCAGGAATTGCTGGCGCAACGCGGCATTTACTATCGCCTCTATCAGCTCCAGTACAAGGAGCAGGAACTCGGCCTGCCGTCCGATGACTCTCGCGACGCCGCGGCACGTCTCGCGGAGCAGCTTCGAGGACCATTGCAGGCTCCTCAGCCCGCCACGGATTGAGCGCCGCGACCGCGCATGGCTCCGATTCCGCTCCTTATCTCAGCAGGCGAAGCTTCCGGGGACATGTACGCAGCGCGGCTGGCGACGGCGTTGCAAAAGCGCGCGGATGTCGCTCTTTTTGGAATGGGCGGGCCGCAAATGCGCGCCGCCGGTGTGGAGGTTATCACCGACTACAAAGAGGTCTCCGTCGTAGGCATCACGGAGATTCTCAGCCACCTCCCCTCGCTGATTCGAGCCATGCGGCATTTGGTTTCGGAAGCGCGCAGCCGCAGGCCTCCCTTTGCGATTCTCACCGATTTCCCCGGCTTTCATCTGAGGCTGGCGCGCAAACTTCGCCCGCAAGGCGTGCGAAATATCTATTACATCTGCCCGCAATTCTGGGCTTGGCGGCCGTGGCGCGTGAGAGTAGTGCGGCGGCGGTTCGCGCAGGCGCTATGCATTTTCCCGTTCGAGGAGGAGTTTTTCGGCGGCGCAGGGGTACCCACGAAATTCATCGGCCATCCGTTGGTTGGCGCGGTACAGGCGACTGAAACGCGAGAGGAATTCTGCCGCCAGCAGAATCTCGATCCCGCCGTGCCAATCGTCGCGATCCTGCCCGGCAGCCGTAGGGCGGAACTGGCGCAGCATCTTCCCGTAATTCGCGAGGCTTGCGGCCTGATCCAAGCAGAGCGACAGACACAGTTCGTCATTGCCGCGGCTGCGCATAGCGAGGTAGAGGAGTTGCAAGCGGGCTGGCAGGCTGCAGGCAGAGTGACGGTCGTGGAAGGCCAGACCTATAACGCGCTCGCCGCAGCAGATGCCGCCATCGTTTCCAGTGGGACCGCCACGATAGAGGCCGCGCTCCTCGATGTCCCAATGGTTGTGGTCTATCGGGTGACGCCGCTTACAGCTTTGCTTGCCAAGCCTCTGGTTCGCACAAAACACTTCAGCATGGTGAACCTGATCGCGGAGCGGCGAGTCGTTCCTGAGCTGATTCAAAAGGACTTTACCGCGGACCGAGTGGCGCGGGAAGTCCTGAACCTGCTCTGCGACCCCCAGGCCGGCGAGGAGCTCCGACATGGGCTGGCCGAGGTGCGCAAGCGGCTGGGACCGCCCGGGGCAGTCGAGCGAGCCGCGGAGGCGATAGCTGGACTTCTTCGAGGGGTGGCTGGCAACACTTAGGCCCGTGTCTGCTATCCTATATGGGTAGAATG
>Ga0209166_10001269_pt1 | contig 21734 bp, 13 predicted proteins | sample Coa_R1_3_FD_187151 | JGI IMG/M metagenome (GOLD analysis project Ga0209166, IMG submission 187151) | Surface soil microbial communities from Centralia Pennsylvania, which are recovering from an underground coalmine fire - Coalmine... | ecosystem: Environmental > Terrestrial > Soil >... | reverse complement strand
TCATTGTGGATGGTCTTGCTGCCGTCGAGAATCTCCAGATCGTATTCGGCGGTGTCGTGCAGTTCGATGACGTCACCTTCGGGAGAATAGAAAACCGCGTCTACTTTGTGATTTTGGTTGAGATATCGAGAAGTCAGACCAGTATGCCGCTGGTCTTGCACAGCATCTTTCAGCCACTTGTCTGCTGTCGCTTCAAACAAGCCGTTCAGAGGCGCGGTGGAGTTCGATTCCAGGGCCTGCGTCAAATTTGTCCAGGCGAATTTGTAGTCGCGAAGGACGGCGCGTTCGGTCAAGGGTTCGACCTGTCGCGGAGTGGCTTTCGAAGTGTTCAGAGTTACGTGCGGGGCTGAGTCGGCGGCTGCGGAATACAACGAAGCCAGCGAGACGAAGATGCCGGTGAAGATCAGCAGAAGAAGCTTTCGGCTTGTTGTAGGAATTCTCATGTGCTTATTGCCCACCGATGCGCAGTTGATTTCCCATCACAACGCCAGAGGCGGCGGAGATGACGACCGGACCCTTTGCCGTAATGCGGGCGCGCGCGACGTCTTGCTTAATTGGTGCATCCACCGTGCTGGTTTCATCCCCATTTTTGGCGGTGAAGGTGATGATGGTTCCGTCGGGCACCGGATTTCCGGAGCAGTCGCGCACCGGATCGGTTTCCACCTCGATGCCCTTTGCAGTGCGCTGTCCCTTGATGCGCAGGTTGCAAGGGTCGGAGGCCACCTGCTGAACAACTCTTTTCGCGACCACGTCATTCAGGGACGCGCTAATTTGTAAGGGCCCAGCTGCCTTTCCGGAACTGATGCGGAACCACGCCGCGCCGCTTTGAGTCTGAACTTTGTGAGAGACGGAAGTTCCGCCTTTCGCGCTCAGTTGAAAATCCACCGTGGCCGGCGTGAGCACCAGATTGTGGAACTCGTCAAAGGTAAAAGTCACGCCGCTGATCAGGTCGTTCTTGGCGACGGGGGCTCGCGAAGGATGAACCACGAAAGTAAGGCTCACGGGCTTCGAGGGGGCAACAAAGAATGCAGCGCTGGCGCAATTGCCCGAGCAAACTGCTGCCACATAGCGTCCTGCGCTGTGAACTTCTTTTGGCGAGAGCGAAATTTCCTGTCCCAGTTGCACGTCACGCTTTACCGCCGACGAGGGACCCACGAGATAAAAGGTCGCAGAACCGCTTCCCGTGGTCGCAATTTTGGCGGCGCTGCCGGCCACCGCGTCGGAAGGGGCGCGTAGCGTGACATCCTGCGCCTGCAGGACGGCCGCCAGGCACACCGCGCCGAAAACAAAGCTCAGCAGGTGACGCACCGGCCTAGCCTTTTTCCATGCTGTACTGGTTGACGACGACATGAAAGTTCTGGACCTTTCCTGCCAAAGATTTCGGAAGCTCAACCGCGAATGGCTCGCTCGACTGGGGAAGCAAAGCCTGTTCCACATAACCATCCGATACCCAAACCACTTTGCCGGTGTTGTCGTAGAAACTGACGATCACGTGCGGAATATTGACGGTCTGCCCGCTTTGATTCAAAAGATCGCCATGCAAAACCGCGCGGCCCTGCGCGTCGGTATCGAGTTTCTGGTTCATGACGCCGATGACGGGATCGGAGGATGCCGGCACCAGCGTCGCCTTGGTATCGATACGAACGTTCTTGACCTTGCTCAGGCTAATCTTGGGGAAGTCAATGCGATACGGCGAAACCTGCTTGGGCAGTAACACGTGGAGAATCTTGTCGAAACTGGTCTCGTCGTCAATCACACTGCCGGAAGCGTCCACCAGGGTGGCGTTGACGTTCACAAACGCCGGAATCGTATCTTCGTTGACCACCTCGCCCATGACCACGGCGCCCTCGGCGGAATCCACGGCGTTCATGGAGATGATGCGCACGTGAGGGGCATCGAGATTGTGTGATCCCCACTCTCCGGAGCCGGTTCCTGTCACCAAGTCCCAGCGCAAATAGTTCACGGGTACGACTTGAGCGGGAACGTTGGCCGGGGGCGTTTCATTCCACACGACCTTCCACTGGTCGCCGCGCTTGGCGAGATGAAAGTCGCGGACGTCTTCGACGGGGCCGACGGGAGTCGTCCAGTGCAAGCGGACGCGCATGTCCGCCTCAGAGTCGGTGGCGTGCAGCGGGCGGGCATCATAGTGTTCCAGGCTGGAGAACGAGCGCAGGCCGCCATTGGCTCCGGTCCACTCCTGGACGAACGATGGTTCAGTCAGAGCCTGGCTGGTTCGTTCGAGGCTGGCGAAAGCTCGATCCCAATTTCTTTTCTGGATATCCAGCAAAAAATTGGCGAGAGCCTGCTCGGGCGTGCTCGGGTTCGCGCTGAAACCGGGAAGCGCTGAGCCGGAAACAATCCCCACAGTTCCGCTGGAAGACGGCCCTGCGACAGTGAGCCCAAGCACGATCAAAACAACAGTAGCAACGACAACGATGATAACGAGAGGCAGAGCACGTTTCATCTGAGTCCCTCAAGCTACGTAATGCCGTTCCCGCTCTTGCAGGGTGACGGGTTCAACCACTTTTCGAACACGCTGCCGCGAGGGCAGCAAAATAACCAGGAACATGGCCAGCACACTGGCGCCGATGGGAAGGGTGCCCCACATCAAGCCCATCCAGGCGGGCGGGATTGCGTCGGAGTAGATCTGGTGCGCGGGGGGAACGTCCTCTTTCGACCAGGCGGTGATTTCACCATTGTCGAAAGTCTCGATCTTGCGCCAGCCGACGAAGGTCAGCAGGGGCTCATAGTAAGAATCGTGGACGAAGATGTATTTAAGCCCGTAGCGGTTGGCATGTTCGAGCATAGCGCGCAACGAGGCCATGCCGGCGGTGCCGTAAAATTTCGCGTTGGTAAGTTGCGCCGAACCATAGTGCGTCATTTCCGGCAACAGGCGGGCGGAATTGTAGTCTCCGTCGACGCTACTGGCGTCGGTATAAGTTGAGACCTGGGCCAAGTCGCTTCCGAAGCCTAGAGTCAAATAACGGTAGCTATCGTGCCCGTCGCGGTTCAGGAAACCGATCACCGGTTTTACGTCGATGGTCGCGGTAGGACGAAATGGATTGGCATTTAGCCAGAACAGCGCTGCTCCAATCGTGGCCACGGCGGCGAGCGAAAGGCCAACGGCTGCTTTGCCGCCGAACCGGTCGAGAAACTCAATCGCCAGCAAGCCAACGATGGGCATGGCCATGAGCGTTGCCCAGAACGTGAAGCGCTCGAAAGTCAGAATCTCGTAGGCGCGTCCCAGCAGCCAGCGCGGCAATGGAGTCGTACCGCCTAAGCCGAAAATCAGGGTGATCCAGAAACCGATCATCAAAGGCCGCAAGCGGCGCATGCTGGCGCCGCGCAGGAAGATGAAGGGGAATGCAAGGATCAGCGCGCCGTAAGGTATCAGGAAATAGTTGATGCCGGTGACCGAATTCAGCAGGAAGTTGTTCCGGCTGTCGTGCGGGATGGGCATCTGGTGGATGGGATGCTGGATCAGCGTCAGCCAGTAAGGCAGCAAGACGATGCCTACGCCCACCCCTACGAATAGCGCGAAGATGACTGCGCGCGAAATCGTTCCTCCCAGTGATCCTTTGCCCCGCCCTTCGGCAGCATCCATGCAAGCCAACCACAATACGGGAATAGCAAAGAAGACGGTGCCGAAAATCAGGGTCACGTGGTGCGCGGCCGCCGCTGCCAAACTGACGGCTATGCCTTTCAGCAAGGCCCGTCCGGAGACCTCGACCGACCATTCATAGAAGTAGGGCAGCGCGTTGAGATACAGAGCCGCGGAAGTGACGGTGGCCAGCTGTCCAGCCTGATAAACCAGGAATGCCAGGGCGCCCAGAAAAATGCTGCCCAAGGCGGCATAGGAAGCCGCGCGCTCATCGACCCAGATTTTTGAGAAGCGAAATACGCCCACGGGGAGCAGAAGCACGCCAACTAGCTGCACCAGCATGTAAGCCATCTTCAGCCCGGCGACGTTTGAAACCAGAGCGATCCACTGGTGCGTGAGCGGCGGATAGGTGGTTTGCGAGAAGCCTGCGAACCATTTTTGGTTCCAGGGATTAAACCAGTGGTGGGCGTAGTGCGAGGCCAAAAAGATATGAAAGTTCGCGTCAAACGATCCGGAGGGAAGTTGCATGAGCAGCAACGGCCCATGAACCGCGAGGGCCACCAAAACAATCGCCATGAGCGGGATAGGACGTGAGTAGCTATCGCTTCGGGTCATCAAGAAGCACACTCCTGTGCCTTCTGTAGCCACCGTTGGATTCCGGAAGGGCGTCTAAAGGTTTTCGCCCATTTGTGGTAACGGTGTGGTAACGGTTACCGCCCGGGCCTGGCATTTCCACAAAAGCAAACCTACCTAGACAAGTGGCATCTGAAAAGAACCGCAGGACTTCCTGTGCGGGAGGTTGCATGTGTCGGCCTCTCAGATTTTTCGAATAGCGTGGTGAACACGTGAAAAGCCGGTTTCCGCTCACGAGCTTTTGCATTGTCGCTGTCCTCGCCCTGGGGGGACGGGCAGCGAGCCAGACGTTTGACGTCGGTGGCTCGAATTCGTCCAATGCCAAACAACAGAAGCAGTCGGGGGAGCCTGCCCAAAGTGGCAATGGGTTCAGTTGGGGATCGGGCATTGAAGTAGCCCGCCAGGCGCGCGCTGCTGACGATGCACTCAACCGGCACGATTATGCCGCCGCCATGTCATTTGCACAGCAGGCGGCTAAATCAGCGCCGCAGGATTCTGAGCTCTGGTTTTTGCTGGGATACTGCGCCCGGCTGAATGAGAACTACCCACTTTCTGTGGACTCCTATAACCGCGGGCTCAAGCTGAAACCAAACTCGGTGCGCGGGCTGGCAGGGCTGGCCCAGACCTACGCCAAGATGGGGCGCGACCAGGAAGCGCAGCAGTTACTGCGCAAGGTGGTAGAAGCCAATCCGAAGGATGCCAACAGCCTGGAATTGGCCGGAGAGCTGATGCTCTCGGCCGATCCAAAATCCTCTTTACCGTTATTGCAGCGGGCAGACGCACTGCAGCCAACAACGCACACCGAGTTGCTAATTGCCCACGCGTACGACCGCATGGGGCAGCCCGACGAGTCGATGAAGTACCTGAATCGCGCCAAGAGCCGCGGCCCTCGAGACCCAGAGGTGTTGCGGGCGGTGGCGGGGCAGATGCGTGACGAAGGCAAGTACGAAGAGGCGATCGCAACCTTGCAGGCGATTCCGACCAAGAACGCCGATGTGCAGGCCGAACTGGCTTACACCTACGGACTGGCGGGCAAAACCCAGGAAGCTGCAGAACTGTATTCGCGGCTGGCCAAATCGGCGAAGGGAAACATAGGACTCGATCTGAGCGCCGCGCAGGCCTGGATCAACGTCGGGCGTCCCGACGAGGCCCGGCAATATCTGGAGGCCGCGCAGAAGATCGATGCCAACAGTTACCGGCTGCATGCGATTCAGGCGGGTCTGGCGGAGTCGGAAGACCGGCTTCCGGACGCAGCGCAGGAGTACAAACTCGCGTTGAGCAATCTGCCCCAGCGTGTGCCTGAGGGGCCTCTCTACCCTATCGAACTTCGGTTGAATCTGTATGAGGTCTACACGCGCCAGGATGATACGGCGAACGCGAATCAACAGTTGCAAGCTGCCGGCACGGCAATTCGACAGGTGCAGGTTCCGGATCAACAGCGCCCGGAAATGTTGAGGCTGCGAGCCGCGGTCGAGTCAGCCTCGGGCGACCTGGATTCGGCGAATAAGGATCTGAAAGAGGCATTGGCGCTGGCTCCATCCAACGTGAACTCGCTGATGAATTTCGGCACGCTGCAATGGAAGTTGGGGCAGAAGGATGCCGCGCGCGCCACGTTTAACAAGGTGCTTGACCTCGATCGCAACAATCGGCAGGCGCTGGCGGGGCTCGGATATCTCGCGCGAGACGCCGGCGATACGAAGACGGCGGAAAAATATTTCGCGCGGGCTGTGGCCGCCCATCCCAAGGACTTCGGGCCCTACCTGGCGCTGGGCGACCTGTACGCCGCGGAACGCAACTTCCACGCTGCAGAAACCAACTACGAAGCCGCCTATCAAAGAATGCCGACCAATGCGCTGGTTGTGGCGGGAGGTGCCAATGCTGCGATCGAATCGCACAATCTGAATCTGGCGCAGCAGTGGCTGGAACGGGCCAACGCCAAGATGAACACCAGCCCGCAGGTGCAGCGGGAACGCGAGCGCTATCTGACCTTCAAGAAAGATTACGAAGAGTCGGCGAAGCTGGGATACAGCGTGCTGGCGAAACTCCCCAACGACCGCGAGGGAGTCGATTACCTGGCCTATGACCTTTATTACCTTGGCCGTTATGACGAGGCTCTGGCGCTGGCCACGAAATATGAACCGATCTTAAAGAACGATAAAGACCTGCCGCTGATTGCGGGGAACGTGCACGCGCATAAAGGAGATCCGCAAGAGGCTGTCCAGGACTACACGCGCGCCCTGGCAATCGACCCGAAATTGGCCGAGGGATACGCGAACCGCGGTTATGTGTTGAATGATCTGAAGGAGCCGGACAAGGCCGCGAAAGATTTCCAGACCGCATTGAAATTAGCTCCCGGATACGGCGAGGCTCATCTCGGCCTGGCCTTTTCTGATCTGCAGCTTCATCGTCCGAAACCGGCGCTCAGCCAACTTGAGGCTGCGCAGAAGGTTTTGGGCAAGTCTCACACCTGGCATCTGGCGCGAGCCGAGGCGTTCCGGCAAGAGCAGGATTTCCCGCACGCCGCCATGGAATACCGGACCGCGCTGGCGGAAGATCCGAAAGATTTGACGACTGAGTTGGCCTATGCCGATGTCGAATACCGCATGCGCCATTACGGCGAGGCGATCGGCGCGTTGAATGCCGCGCTGCAGCTATCGTCTTCCGACGCTCACATTTACGCACTGATGGCGCAGGTCCATGCCAAGCAGGGAGATCGTCAGCAAACCATGCGCGACATTGCGTCTGCCGATAAATTTGGCGGAAATCAGATCGAGATCCTTACCGCGACCGGCGATGCGCTGTTGACGCTGGGCGACCGCAACGCTGCAATGGATCGATTCTCGCGCGCGCTGGAAGTGCCCGGTGGAGACCGGATTGGCATTCGGCTGGCGATCGCGCAAATATTCCTGCATCAGGGGCATTATGACGAAGCTCGCCGCGAGATCGCGCTGGGCTTTGCCGAGGCGCGTCTGTTCCCCGATTCTCCGGTCACGGGTGAAGATTTCTCGGAAGCCGCGAACATCTTCCTGGCAATGCATGATTTCGACCTGGCGGAAAACTATTTCTCCAAGGCTCAACTTGCCGGGGCCAACAACCGCAATGTAGCGATCGGGCTGACGAATACATACCTGGCGGAGGGAAAGACTCGGAAGGCGGAACAGTCACTGGCCAGTCTTGGCCCTGCCAGCGACTATCGGGACGATTACGACTACAACATGGCGTCGGCGAGCTTGTATCGGCAGCGCCAGGACCCGCTTCATTCTCTAGCCGCATTCGCCCAAGCCAGCACGGTAGCGGGCGAGGAAGACCATGGCGCCGCCGAGATCTCGCAGTATGCAGAAGCTGATCAACAGGGCCGGCAGATCAACGACCGGGTGAGCTTCGTGCCGGAAGCGCTTTTCACGCCTGCGCTGGAAGACATCAATGTGTATACGCTGGACGCGAGGATCCTGAAAATAACGAATCCTGCCTTGCTGCCGCCGCCCCGGCATTCGATCCAGAGTCTCGCGATGTCTCACTATCGCGTGCGACTTGGAAATCTGCCTGCGATTACCGGTTTCGTGGGAGAAAGCTTCACGCAAGGCAAGCTCTTGTACCCGAGTGTTGGCGTGGTTCAGGATCGCAATACCTATGACACGATCTTGAACGGCGGAATCGCGCCCGTCCTCCGTTTCGGCTCGAATTCGATCACGTTTAATGGCGGCCTGCAATTTACGATTCGCCGGGACACGGTGTCGCCCGTGTTCATGAGCCAGAATCTGTTCCGCCAGTTCCTCTACCTCTACACCAATTCATTTTTCAACTGGGTGTCGGTGACGGGCAGCGCGCAGCGCGAGACTGGACCCTTTATCGATCGGAACCTGCATTCGCGTGACTTGTTCGCCAACATCGAACTGACCGTTGGCCGGCCATGGGGTGGCACGTCGTTAATCACGGGATACTCGGCGCGGGATCTGTTATTCCGGCCATTTGTGGAGGAATATTTCAATACGACGAGCTACGTTGGCCTGCAGCACAAATTTGGCGATCGCCTGACAGCCGCGGTTCTCGCCGAAGACCTGCGCTCCTGGCGCGTGCAAAACACACAATACGCAATTGCCCAGGCACTGTTGCCCGGCGGCCGCTTTGATTTCCGCGCGACCCGGCACTGGGACGTTCAGGGCTCCTTCGTGTTATCGCGGGGAATGGGATTCCACTCCTATGACAATGCACAGAGCCAGTTCCTGGTCTCGTACGTAAGAGCGGTACGGGGGAGCGTGAAAGATGGTTCGGGCGAAGTTCCAGTCGCATTTCCGATGCGCTTCTCGGTGGGAATCCAGCAACAAACCTTTTATGACTTTCCGGGATCCTCGAGAACTACGGTGCTCCCAATCGTGCATTTCTCCCTGTTCTAGGCGGCGGCTCGATTCCATCGGATGAATCTTCTGGGAAAAATTCGAATGACGGATGCGCCTCCGAGCGCGAGCCTGAGCGCGACTGCGATCAAAGCGCGGGCGATGCGCCAAAAACTTCTAGGCGGAAGCCTGACCCTGCTCGCCGGATCGGGACTGGTCGGGGTGACCAATCTCATCTACAACGTAGCCACTGCGCGGCTGCTGGGGCCGTCGGGATTCGCGCATGCTACTTCTGTCTACACCCTGCTGATGCTGGCCTCCGCCATCACGCTTTCGTTCCAGGTGGTGTGCGCGAAATATGTAGCGAGTCATGAATTACCGGCGGACAAAGCCGGCATTTTTTTCAGGCTGCATTTCCAGGCGTGGATGGCCGGCGTGGGCATCGGGCTCGCGTTATTCCTGTTCAATCATGCCATCACGCGTTACCTGAATCTTCCCGATCCGGTGCTGATCTCGCTGCTCGCTTTGGGCACGGCCTTCTACATTCCGCTGGGAGTGCGGCGCGGTTACATTCAGGGGATTCATGCCTTTGGGCCGCTGGCCGTGAACTTCATGCTGGAAGGATTGGTCCGGCTGGGAGGGGCTTTTCTCCTCATCGAAATCGGGCTCGGGGTGAAGGGAGCGGTTCTAGCCAGCGTGATCGCGGTCATCGCTTCCTATTTTCTCGCGAAGCCTACACCGAGCCAGGACTCATTTCATACTCGAAGAGTTTTGATCGCCTTTGGAGAGGGATTGCAGGCGATCGTGTTCTTCTCGGGCCAGGTGGTCATCAATAACTTCGATATTGTGCTGGTGAAACACTTCTTTACCTCGGACCAGGCAGGCATTTATGCGGCGGTTTCGCTGGTCGGACGGCTGATCAATATGTGTGCGTGGTCGGTGGTGAATACGATGTTCCCGGTTTCGGCGGCGGCGCGTTCCAGCGACCGGGAAGCTCGGCCGGTTCTTTTCCTGTCGCTTTCCATGGTGTTTCTGATTCTGTCGGTATTAATCCTGTGTCTTTGGGCGATTCCGAGTTTTCTATGGCGAACGCTCTTCGGCTCGCATTTCGAATTAGGCAACTACGGCGGCCTGGCTGCCTTGCTGATTCTTTACGCCATCACGACGGGAATCTATTCGCTCAGCTCGGTGATGATCACCTACGAAATGTCGCGCAAGATTGCCAATACCAGCTGGGTGCAAATGGCATTCAGCGGGGCGCTGGTGCTGGGGATTTGCGTTTTCCACCAGAGCTTGCGGCAGGTGATCTTCGTGCAGTTGATCCTTATGGTCATTCTGCTCCTAGTGGTGGCGTTTCCGCTTCTGCGCCGCGAGATTGCGTCTCCGGAGGACGTGCGAACCTATTCGCGCCTTTCGATTGTGCGAGCCTTGAAGGAACATGAAGTGATTGCTGAGTTCCTGCGCAGCGAGTTTCATCATCCGGAATTCGAGGAGTACCGCTCGGAGTTTGAGCACATTGTGAGCAAGCCCGATTTGGAAAGCCATCGGGAGAACTCATTGCGCCGTGCGCTGCTATTTCTGCGCCGCGGGGCGATGTGGCGGGAACTCCCTGAGAATACAGAATGGTTTCAAGTGGAACTGACGCGGCAGGATTTGGCGAGGATTCGCTTTTTCCCGCGAGCCCAATGGCGTCGTGTCGCCGAAGGCAGCTTTTACCTCGCTGACATGGTCGAGTGCTTGCGCGTGAAGGGCGAGCAATTTCCAGAGGATGAATTTTTCCGCAAGCTACGACGCATGAGCACGCCGGTACAGCACAGCCTGGTGAGCCCCACTGTTTTGCTGATCGGTGTGGATACGTCGGGGCCGCTGACGATCCTGGATGGCAACCACCGCATGGCAGCCGCTATGCTGGCGCAGCCTCCAGCAGATCTGGAAAACTTTCAGTTTATTTGCGGCTTGTCACCTTCGATGACGCGGTGCTGCTGGTATCGCACCAACGTCAATACGCTGTCACGCTACCTGACGAATCTCCTGCGGCACATCTTCTACGATCCCGAGTCGGACATCGGCCGCTTCATGGAAACCGAATCTTAGCCGATCATTGCGGCGGTTGAGTGGGGGCGGGCTGAATCGCGGGCGGAGCGGGCTGAACCGACTCATCCACGATACTGTTATCCCGACGCCTGAGCGCGACCGGTTCATTCTGGCGGCGAAGTATTTCGCGCTCTTGCGCCACTTTCGTTCCCACGCGGGAATCGCTGTCAGCAGCTACCGCGAACAGCTTCCGGCCCTCAGCCGTGCGCTGGGTGGCTACTCCGACCGTCTCCGATGCTCCCCCAGCCTGCCGCGCGCGCTCATAGAAGAATTGGGCGGTTTCCTGGTCGCCTTCCTGCTCGGCCACGTAGCCGATATTATTCAGCGTGAAAGCATTGTTAGGATCGAGCGCATAGGCCTTGCGGAAATCAGTGTTGGCAGATCGCAAATCGTTGCGATTGACTGCCGAGACGCCGCGCAGGTTCAGTTCAGCCACCTGCTCGGGCAATTCTTTGGAGCGAGCAAGATACCGGCGCAATCCTTTGGCGTTTTCCTCGGCCATGGCGCTCACCGGACGCCCTCTCCACACCTGGCTCGTGGTCACGACGGCAGCCTGACCTGAATCGCCGTGCGAAGCCTGATCGTAATACTTCAGGGCGTCCTCGCTTTCGCCTTCCATCTCTTTAGCAACGCCCATATTGTTCAGCGTGAAAATGTTCTGCGGATCTTTTTTTAGGGCGTCCTGAAGGATGAGATCGGCCTCGGGGGCGCGTCCCTGCGCCAAAAGCCGCACAGCCTCGACGTTGGCATGATTAATCTGGAGCGGCTCGCTGGTGAGGGCCATGGCATCCTTCATGGGCTTGCCTTTCACGCGCGAACTGCTGGCGATATCGATGACGGCTTCGCTCGGCATTGCCGCAGCGAGCTCGTAAAAATGCTGCGCGCGGTCTACCTGGCCCTGTATTTCCGCGATGTAGCCGAGGTTATTCAGCGTGAACGAGTCATCGGGATCAAACAGGTACGCCTTATAGAACAGGCGCTCGGCCTTGGAATAGTTGTGCTTGCGCACCGCCTCGACGCCTTCGCGGTTCAAGCGCTGCACCGGCGTAAGTTTTCCAGACCTGGGGATGTTGATTTTCAAGTCGCCGGCTTGCGCCCACGGCGAGGCCACAACGGTGGCAATCATCAAAAGACCACTGAAGAACCATCGGTTACTGAGCATCGGCGTTCCGCCTCGTGTCGCTGGATGTGGTCGAAGCAAGCTTTGGAGCTTTGTTTTGATGCCGATAGGGACGTTTTGTTTGCCGTGAAATCGAGACGCGTGAGGCCTTGGGATGGTGAAAAGAGACCACCTTCCGGCGGAGAATTGGCATCCAAACGAAGTCCGATGAGGATTTGCATGACTCTCCGCTTGATCAAGTTTGTGGCCGGTAGCGCGCTCCTGACCAGTCTGGCTTATGCGCAGGCGTCGTCGCAGCCTTCGCCGTCGGCGATGGTGTCTCCTGCCACCAGTGGTATTCAGCCCGAAGCCAGCCAGCCGGACACGCTGAAACCTGCGAACAGTACCGGCATTGTTGCGGATCCCGCGACGACTGGCGTCCAACCTGCCATTGAGCCCATTAAACCGGACACTGCCAAGGAGGACGATGCCAGCATCATGGTGGATCCGGCCAGCCTTCTGCCCGACCTGCCGGCCCTTCCCCGCGCCAATGCAACTCTGGTGGGAGGCACCCTGGAACACCTCGACCGGGTGCGCGATCAGCTCACGGTTCGCGTCTTTGGTGGAGGACAGGTGAAAGCGCTGTTCGATCCCCGCACTCATGTTTACCGCGGCACAAAAGAAGTGACCATTGCAGATCTGCACCAGGGAGAACGCGTCTACCTCGACACCATTCTCGATGGCAGCCATGTATTTGCCCGAGCCATTCGCCTAAAAGCCGAGGCTGCCGTCGGCGAGAGCCAGGGTATCGTGCAGCGTTACCGGCCCGGCCGGAATGATTTGACGATTCGGGACGGGCTCTCGCCTGCTCCTGTGCAAGTGCGCCTGAGTCCCTCGACCAAGTTTCTGCAGGGGGGCCGCTCGGTTTCGTCGAGCGTATTGGTGCCAGGCTCGTTGGTAGCGGTTACGTTCGATTCGCAGGGGAACGGCCACGATGTGGCCCGCGAGATCTCGATCCTGGCTTTGCCGGGAACTCGCTATATCTTCTCCGGCGAAGTCGTTCACATTGATCTGCGGCAGGGATTGCTGGTGCTGAATTCCTCCACCGATCACAAGACTTACGAGGTCTATCTGGATCCGTCCAGTACGCCGGACGAGAGCCTGCAACCGGGAGCGGTAGTTACCGCGGAAACGAACTTCGAGAACTCACGCTACGTGGTGCGCAACCTGACCATAAACTCCCAGGCAAGATAGTGCTGCATCTACTAGCCACGGATTTGCACGGATGCGCACGGATAGACCAAGAACATCAGCGGCTTATTCGTGGAACATCCATGGCATTGTTTGTGCCCGGGCGCCGGTTATGCGGCTTGAGCCAGTGGAAGCGTGGCGGTGACCGCGGTTCCGTTGCCCGTGGAGTGTATTTCTAACGCGCCGCCGAGCTGCCTTACACGCTCTCGCATGCCTTCCACTCCGACGCCGCCGCGTCCCAAGGTCAGTTCCTGTTGTTTCTCCAAAGAAATGCCCTTACCGCTGTCCCGCACTTGAAGAACCAGGACATTGTCCGCTAGTTGGAGAGTTATCGCAGCCGTGGCGCTTTCGGAATGGCGATGGATATTGGTCAAGCATTCCTGAACGATCCGGAAGATGGTGATTTCAATGTTGGGGGACAGCCGGCCCAGATCGGCTGGGATTTCCAAATCGACTTTGATTTTGCTGCGCTCCGCGAAGCCGTCCACATACCACCGTAAAGCTGAGGCCACCCCGGCAACGTCGAGAAGCGGCGGATGGAGTAGATGCGACAGCGTACGGATCTCATTGGAGACCTGCCGCACCAGCATCGCATTGTCCGAAACAGCTCTGACACCGTCTGCGTCCAGTTTGCTGGATTGAGATTGCACTACGTTGATGTTCATGCCGATCGCGGCCAGCAATTGGCCAACGCTGTCGTGCAGTTCTCTGGCGATGCGCTTGCGCTCGTCGTCTTGAATATTCTGCAGACGGGAGGCGAATTCGGCTTGCTGTTTGTGTGCAGTCAAGTCCGTGATCAGAACTCCGGTGGCAGATTTGTCGCGTGAGAGGAAACAGAATGAAAAATTGGCGAAAACCATCCGGTTATCGGGCAGCCGCAGTAGCATCTCGCCTTCACTCGATCCATTTTGAGCGTCTTGCCGCAACTTCTCGTAGGAAGGCACATCCGCCGGACCGACGAAATCGCACAAGTACCGGCCGATGACCTGGTCCCGTGTCATACCCAGCAACTGAGCCAGACTGAGATTGCAGTAAATGATACAGCCGCGAGCATCGAGCATGGCCGCGCCCTGCTGCATCCTCTCCACCAAGGTGCTGTAAGGAAGGTCGGAACCCTCGAGGGTGTAGATACGGTGGCCTTCGGGTTCCTCGACGACGAACGCGTCCACAGCACCATAACGGATAGCACGCAACGTCTGCTCTGCTTCTTCCAGCAGTTCCGCGCTGCGGATCGATTCAGCCGTCTCGTTTTTCATACAACCTCACTAAGAAACCAACTTCTATGTTCTTGCCCTGTCTTATCTTCCCGGCGGCGCTTGACGCAACTGCAGGCCGACCAGGGCACGTTCGGTATCGCGAAGATCCCCCACGATCTTGCGTAGCGGTTGGGGCAACTTCCGCACGAGAGTAGGAATAGCCAAGATCTGATCTCCCGCTGCCAACTGCGGGTGCTTAATCAGATCCACGACTTCGATATTGTATCGTCCTTCCAAATGCTCCTCGCAGATCTTTTTGAGATTTGCAAAGGCCGCCACGGAACGCGGGGTCTGCCCGGCAACGTACAGGCGAAGTTCCCAAACATCATTTTCATCCTTGGTGGGATCTTTCTTTTCGGCCTTTTCAGCAAGCTCCTGCAAACTAAGAGGTTGCCGTTCAGCAGGGGTGATCTTTTTCATCTAAACCTCTTCCGCTAAATCTTCGATAGCTTCTTCGGACGTGTAGAACCGTCGCCGGTATCAGCTTTTCGGCTGCGGGCCATGGCTTGCCGGTTTTCGGCATTCCGCTCTTCTTTGGAAAAGTCCTGCGCACCGGATATTTCCGCTTCCTCTTCGTCCATCTCAAACTGCTTACGGAGTAGAGTAATCTGCGCTTCCAGCGCTTCCCGCTTGCGTCTGCGCTCGCGCTCCTTGCGTTCGGCCTCCTGCTGCCGCATCATGGCGGCTTCCTTCTCGCGTACTTCCTGGGACAAGCGCGACGACCCGGTGAGCACCCCGTCAGGCCCTACGTACACGTCCAGCAGATCCACGCCCCGCTCGGTGAGCAGGAACTCTCGAAGTTGGTTGGAGTGCGCCATGCCGCGCGACTTCAGAACGTAAAGGGCGCGATTGCGCTCGCCGCCCAATTCGACGTCGCGGACAAAGAGCCAGGTATCCACGATGGAGGAGATCTCCACGTCAGTTTTTTCCAACGCACTGCCAGCAGAAGTGAGATTGGTCAAAAACGCGGTAACTCCCCGTTGCTTGAGGAAGTCAATCAAGCGAATCAGCATGGTGTGCGCGTCGCGCCGATCCCCTGCCTGTATGAGGCTGCCCACAGGATCGAGAACAACCACTTTCGGGTCGAACTCTTGCACCAGCTTGTGAATCACTGCCAGATGCATCTCCAACCCGTAAAAGGTTGCGCGGCTGGAGTGAAAGTGGAGCAAATCCTTTTTGATCCACTGCTCCAGATTCAAACCGATGGAGCGCATGTTGCGAACCATCTGGCCGGGCGATTCCTCGAAAGAGAAGTAGAGGCAGCGCTCGCCCCTCCGACAAGCGGCGTCGACGCAGTGCATAGACAAACTCGTCTTGCCGGTTCCCGCCGTGCCCGAAAGCAGAACCGTACTCCCGCGGTAGAATCCCTCGCCGCCCAGCATGGTATCGAGGCGCGGAATGCCGCTGGAGATCCGCTCTTCACTCACGGCATGCCGCAGGCCGAGCGAGGTCACGGGCAGAACGCTGAAACCGCCTTCGTCGATCAGGAAAGGATACTCGTTGGTGCCATGGGCAGTACCCCGGTATTTGACAATGCGGAGACGGCGAGTGGAAATCTGGTTGGTTACGCGGTGGTCCAGCAGGATTACGCAGTCGGAAACGTACTCTTCCAGCCCATGCCGGGTGAGAGCGCCTTCGCCGCGTTCGGCGGTGATGACGGCGGTGACGCCTTTGTCTTTGAGCCAGCGAAAGAGCCGTCGCAATTCCGCCCGCAGGATGCCTTGATTCTGCAATCCGGCAAACAGATTTTCGATGGTGTCGAGCACCACGCGTTTTGCGCCAATCGCGTCGATCGCGCTACCGAGCCTTATGAAGAGGCCCTCGAGATCGTAATCACCGGTTTCGTCGATCTCGCTGCGCTCAATACGGACATAGTCGACCAGGAGCTTCTTCTCTTTCGCCAGTTCCTCCAAGTCGAAACCGAGAGAGCGTACGTTCTGCGCCAGCTCGGCAGCCGTCTCTTCGAACGCCATGAAGACGCCGGGCTCGTTGTATTCGATGGCGCCGCAAACCAGGAACTCCATGGCCAGCAAAGTCTTACCGGCTCCGGCGCTACCGCAAATAAGAGTAGGCCGCCCGCGCGGAAAACCGCCCAGCGTGATCTCATCGAGGCCTTGAATCCCGGTTGGCGCCTTGGGCAGGGTCGGAGCAGCCATGCTCTTCCTCTGACCCGCGTTCTTTTGGCGGATGCTCATAGGGGACACGAATAGCAGCAATAGCCAAAATACTAAGCATTGGCTGTGGGAAAGGTCAAACTCAGCCCGAGGTCAGTTGCGCCGGAAGGGATGTCGGAAGCCCTACCGATTCAGAGACTCCGCTTCCGAATTCGAGCACCCGAAGGATTCCGAGTGCGGAACGGCTTATTGAAGAACGGTGGCGTTGCAGGCGCCACCCGTATTCTGCCCGGGAGGACTCGGTGGCGTCGCCCAGGGAACATTCTGGAAGTCGAAGAACTCAGTCATATCCATCTGGGCTGCGTCCCGTTTGGTAAGAGACGGTAGCTTGAAGCGGGTTTCGATGAACTTCAGGATCGCAGTGTAGTCGGCCACAGTGTGCGAGACGTAGTTCTTCTTGGTGAAAGGCGAGATCACGATCAGTGGCACCCGGAAACCAGTGGTGTTGAAATCACAGTTGGCGCCGCCGCCCACGGTACAGACGTCGCCGGTCTGCAGGTCGACAGGGGCGATGCCATCGGGATTCGGCATCGCCTGAGGCGGAACATGGTCGTAAAACCCGCCCGGTTCGTCGTAGGTGAGAATGAAAACCGAGTCTTTCCACGACGGGCTGCTCATCAGCGGGTTGATCAGGCTCTCCACGTAAGCAGCCCCCGTTTGGACATCGGTATCGGGAGCGGGATGCTCGTCCTTCTTGGACATGAAGCCCGGCTCGATAAAGGCAACCGAAGGCAGTGTACCGGCTTGCACGTCGGAGAGATATTGCGAGACTGGCACAACATTGCTCGGCAGCGTGTTGGGCGGGGCGTATCCGGCGAACTGGCTCAAATACGTACAAGCACCACTGTTCGATGCCGGAGCTTCCGCGTTTGCGGAGACCGGGCCCTGGCTTTGCGGGGGCGCCGTTGTGCAAATGTCGTCCGTGTAGTAAATCTTCCAGCTGATTCCCGCCTTGTTTAATGCGTCGAAAATTGTGGAAGCCGTGAGAGGAGCATTATCTGCCGTGTCAGTTCCCGGAGGATACGCGTAACCCTGCGAGGTCGCGGCGAACAGATATAGCCGGTTGACTTGAGTGCGGTCCATGGCGGGTGCGAACCAACGGTCTGAGGTGGCGAACTTTGATGCCATGAAGTAGTAGTAGTTCAGGTCGCCGCCGTCGTAATAGCCCATAGCGCGCGTCCCCTCGGTGTCGGTGTACTGAGGAGTAACGCCTTTTGCGTTTTCATTAGTCGCGAAATTCCCCGCATTCCACACAAATCCATCCATGGTGGCGGTGCCCGACACCGGATTCTTCAGGTTCCAATCCAGATGGCTCTCGTTCCACGAGGGGCTGAGATTTTCGATGCACGCGGTGCCGAGGTGAAAGGCGGATACAGTCGTGCCGTTAACAAAGCCGGGATTCGAGGCATTGGCGGGAAGACCATCGAACTGTTGGCTCGGGTAGCCGTTCGCGGCCCAGTAGGCGGCCAATTGTCCGAAGTAGCTATCGAACGAGCGGTTCTCCTGCGCCATGAACACAATGTGATTAATCGACTGGATGCCGGCCGGAGGCGGCGTAGTCGTCGTGGTCGTGGTTGTGCTCGTGGGCAGTCCCTGGCACCCACAGATCGCCAGCAGCAATGCAACGATCATCGCCAGTGAAGTAGACCGTAGTTTGTCCTCGACCATCAGGTGGTCTCCTTTATCCCACTGATTACCAGAGCGCGTTTGAATTGGATGACTCCCGGAGTGCGAGTGTTGGTTGATTTAGCGCCTGAGGGGACTACATGATTTCGCGTAGAACATTGAGAAATTGGGTGCTTGCTAGTGGCCCTTTCGCTTCTTCCCTGGTCGGAGAATCGTCGGCGATCTGGGCAAATGATTCAACGACAGACAACCCGCGACCGTTCCAATTTGGGAACACACAGTAGTTCGTGAACTACCGTGACCTTTTCAACACAACCCGTTTCGAAATAAGCTCGCGGCGTCCCAGAAAGTCCCAGCCAGGTTCCGGGGAATCTACAGGCGTGAGTGCCTCCCTCTGAATCCGGCGCAGCAAGAAGCAAGGCCCTCGGTTACTCCGCTCCTGAGGACAGATGTGTCGAAAATTTGGGTGGGCTGTAGTTCTGCTACTGTCTGCGACAAGTGTGTGCGCCGCAGGAAACTCCATTGTACCGACAACCACATTGGCTGCGCTAACCGGCAACAACACCAGTGCAGCCAACAGTTTTACCAGCCAGACCAACGGTAACGCGGGCGCCGGAAACGTCAGCAAGGTGAATGTGCACTCCTTGCTCTATCCCGGCGCAACGACGAAGATCTATGCCCATCTCATGCTATGGTTCGGTGGGTCGAACCACATGAATGTGGGCTATAGTTCGACGAGCGCGACCGAGGTCCACAACCAGATCACGGACATGATCAGCCGCGGGATCGATGGGGTGGTCATCGACTGGTATGGCCCCAACACCAGCATCGATCAAGCCACGCTGCTGGTGATGGCCGAAGCTGAAAAGCATCCCGGATTTACGTTCGCGATCATGGTGGATCAGGGCGCCATCGAGTGGGATTCCTGCTCAGGCTGCACTCCGCAGCAGGCTCTGATCAGCGATATGCAATACATCGAGCAGACCTATTTTCCCTCGCCGGCTTACATGACGCTGCAAGGCCGGCCGGTGGTTACCAACTTCGATATCGATTTGTCGTACACGATTGATTGGAACGCGGTGGCGGCAGCGCTCTCCAACCAGCCGGTTTTCATCTTTCAAAATAACAGCGGCTTCACCCACGTTTTGAGCGACGGCAGCTACTCCTGGGTGATGCCCACGACCACTGATTACGGGATGAGCTACCTGACCAGTTTTTACGATACCGGCATGCCATTTACGACCGAGCAGACGCTGGGAGCAGCGTACAAGGGGTTTAACGATACCTTGGCGTCGTGGGGCTCGAACCGGATCATGGGCCAGCAGTGCGGCCAGACCTGGCTACAGACTTTCTCGAAGATCAATGGACTCTACAATTCCGGCAAACAGTTGCCGTCCATGCAACTTGTGACCTGGAATGATTATGAAGAGGGGACGGAAATCGAGTCGGGCATCAGCAATTGCCTGACCGTGTCGGCCTCCTTTTCCAGCAATTCGCTGAAGTGGTCGATCCAGGGAAATCAGAATACTCTCGACCACTACGTAGCGTACATCAGCACGGATGGACAGAATTTGATGGCACTGGGAGCCGTCTCGGTCGGAACTAACTCGGTCAACTTGTGCAATTATTCGCTGGCGAACGGAAGTTACACTTCGTATGTTCAGGCGGTCGGTAGACCGAGCATCACGAATCAGATTTCCGGCCCAGTCAAGTTCACCTTGAGTTGCGCAGGCGCCTCACCTTCCACCAGTACTTTCACCATCGGCGCCAATCCTTCCGCGGTCAGCATGAGTGCGGGGGGAAGCGGCAAGGTCAATGTGACGGCGACGCCTCAGTCAGGCACGTATAACAATGCGGTCAACTTGACTTGTTCGGGATTGCCGGCCGATTTAGGCTGTACGTTTGCTCCGGCTTCCGTCACTCCCGGAGAGAGTGGCGCCACTTCCGTTCTGACCATTGTTTCCACTGCCGTTGCTGCGAATAGCCGCGAGAGAAGGAATTTCTTTTTCGCTAGCTGGCTGTTCAGCTTCGGGCTGGTAGGAATGGTTGGGATCGGCAAGGTTCGGCGGCGGCGGCTGATGGCCATTGTGGGGACTTGTGCTTTGGCTGTGATGATTATCGTTACCAGCGCCTGCGGCGGAAAAACCGTTAGCGCCGTTAACGCTTCCAGCACGACTCCGAAGGCTTACACCGTCACCGTCAGCGGCGCTTCCGGATCCGTTCAGCTTTCCACGACCGTCACCGTCACCGTTCAGTGAGCGCGGTTCGGCATAACCGCTCCATCCGGTGTACAAGACTGCGGAGCGCCGCGCCCAACTCAGCGAGTTGCGGGTCATGAAACGCAGCAGCAGCGACTTGGATGGAATCCATTGCGGCAAGCGGCGGAAACGGGAGACGTAGCGCAAAGTTTGGACGCGCTGTTGAACCTCGAAGTGCCTGAGATACTTCTGCACGACGTTGGGCATGGTCATGCGCAGCGCGGCAGAAAAATTCTGGGTCGCCATGGTTTGCTGCTTTTCCGGGTTCTCCAGAAGCTGCACCAGGCAATCGGCTAATCCCTGAGCATCTCCGGGTGGGAAGAAATCAATAGCCAATTCCTCGCCCGCCGCCATCTGGCGGAAATCGGGAAGGTCGGAGCACACAATTGGTACCCCGTACGCGCATGCCAGATGCGCCACTCCGCTGCAGCCGGTCGAAGACGAGTAGGGCATTACAGCCACGCTGGAGCTTTGAAATAAGTCGGCCAGTTCGTCTTCTGGAATGTAGCCGCGGAATTCCACTCGCGGATTCTCGGCGCAGAGTTGCCGGATGAGGTTGGTGTATCCGTGAGCCTGAGGATGATCGCCGCCTGCCACGATGAGCTTTGCGTTCGGCATCCGATCCGCCAGCAGATCGAACGCTTCCATCATCAATTCGAGGCGTTTATAAGTTCCCCACTTGCCGAAAGCGAGGATGTTCTGGGTCGGATTGCCGCGCCGGGAAAAGTCAGGAAACTCCGGGCGTCGCGCTAGAATTCCGTGCGCGCGCAGGTGCACGTTATCGCGCCCGTATTTGTCATTCAAAATCTTGCGATATCCCGGCATGAGCACCGATACGGAGTTTGAAAGCAGGAGCATGCGCGTGGCCATTGCTCCAGCGTAGCGGTACAAGCGCTCGTGCTGAACGCCCACGTCTTTCAACTCGACGGTATCCATGAGATGGTGCAGCGTCACGTGAGTGTAGCGTCCACTCAAGCGCGCCAGCAGCGGAGTCATGAGACCGGCAAAGGCGATGAGAGGATTGCGGCCAAACGTACTGAAGAGCAAGTTGAACCACACTACGTCGGGCTTCAGCCGCCGCAAGGTGCGCAGCAATCGGTACGCGCTGGTGGGATCGTCAAACGACCAGGAGCGCACCACGTTAAACCCCTCGGGCTCGGAATGGTTGGACGGGAGATCATCGCCCAGAACGGTAAGGTTGAGAAACGGATTGCGCTGCAACTCCTGCGCAATATGAAACCCATATTCGCTCAGGCCCCCAGTGCTGGGCGGAAAAGTTGTGACCAGACAGATCTTCATTGAGCTCCCGTGTGAATGCAGCAGTAGATTCGATGTGCTTTCACAACAAGATGTTGCAGGCACAAGCAGAAACACGAACCGGCAGCCTTAGGTGTTCGTTTTTGCGGTC
>Ga0209166_10001268_pt1 | contig 21745 bp, 21 predicted proteins | sample Coa_R1_3_FD_187151 | JGI IMG/M metagenome (GOLD analysis project Ga0209166, IMG submission 187151) | Surface soil microbial communities from Centralia Pennsylvania, which are recovering from an underground coalmine fire - Coalmine... | ecosystem: Environmental > Terrestrial > Soil >... | reverse complement strand
CCCGGCGCTCGTCACGGGAGCGGATTCCGAAGCAGCACCGAGCTCATGACCTATTTCTTTAACTGCAACGCCTGAGCCGAAGATCCAGCCATCGGTGTAAAACGTGGCATGCGTGCCTTCCTGAAATGCGGAAGCGTCTTTCACTTCAACGGTGACGCTGTCGCCTTTCTTCAGCGACACCGCCGCGGGCTTCTTTTCGATCGAGTCCACTTTCACAACAATAGTCTGCGCGGACTTTGGGACGTCAGGAAAGGAAGTGGCCGCGAGCTGGCTGACGGTTCCGGAAAAGATGATGCTTGATTTTGCGGTGAGCGCGGCTCGATCCGTGGCTTGCGGCGCGGCGGCTTTCGTGCAACCGGACAGTACAAGCCATGCGGCCAGCCATAAACCGGCCGCCCCGAAACTGGCTTTGAGGAACAACGTAGAAATCTTCATGTAGGCCTCCTTCTCTTGCTCCTTCTTGCATTTCTCCAGGGCCTTCCTGTGATCGCGCGTCATGGGATCACCGGAACGCTAAAATAGAATGGATCGATGGAAATTGGCACCGGGTTGCCTGAGCCATCATTCAGCGTTTTCGCGTTGAAGTTCGCCGCGCGCTGATAGGTCACGCCCTGAGGGAAATTCGCAAAGTCGGGCGTGTTATTGGCGCAGAAAACGCCGCGAAATTCGTTGCCCACGGAGAGCAGGTAGTCGTAGTCGCCGAGATAGGGCAGGAACTGTCCGATGGGTTGATCGGCGGGAACGGTTGCGAGCACGAAGTCCCGTGCGGTCATGAAGCCGTCATGCGACTGCACAATATGTGTAACCCAGCGCCCGTTGCTTAGTTGCTGGTAAAGAAATCCCACCACGCTGCTGCTGGCGACAGCGAGTGCGACGTTCGTTGCATTGTGAATCGTGGTGCCCGGCAAGTCTGTCTTGGACCAGGTCACACCGCGGTCGGTCGAGCTGCGCACGTGAAGCGTGTAGACGTCTCCTTTGCTTCCTTTATCGGCCCAACTGACATAGACAGTACCGCTGTGGTTCGGGTCCACCGCGATCGAAATGGTCGAACCGATGCGTTCCTGGCCTAATGCCGGCGCGTTCGACCAGGGGATGGAGACGTTCTTTGCCACGATGCGGCCAGGCTGTTTGTCAGAAGGATCTTTCAACACTTGAAAAGGATTCGCTCCGGTCGCTGCCGCATCGTCGCGCACGACCACGATGTCGCTGGTTGCCGTCTTGCCGTCGAATTTGCGCCAGCCGAAAAAAGCAGCGTAGACCGTACCGTCATTGGCCACCGCGGGACGCACCGATGGCCCATCCTGTCCGGCCGTCTTGCGAGTTTCGATGGGAATGGATTTGTAGGTCGCGCCGCCGTCCACGGATACGTCAATGGTCGCGGTGCGGCCGTTCGATTGGTTGAAATCATTGACTCCGACATAGATGCGATCGCCGCTGGTGACGCCGAGCGCGCGCACGAACGGCTGGTCCACATTGCCACGCGTAGACTGGACGCTCATCGTGGTGCTCAGCAAAACATCGTTGGATTCCGATTCATCGAGAATGATTCCCGAGGCGCAGGCCAGCGTGCCAGCATGCAAGTCGCCGCGAGGATGATTTTCGCCGGTGGCCATGGCGTGGGTAATGTCGCAGGTCATTCGCTGAACGGGGGTAATGGCGTTGAGCGCCCAGGTTTTGCCGCCGTCCTGGGAAACATAGACTGGTGCATTTCCGGTTATCGAAAAGGGGTTGGGCGTGAACGCCGAAGCGACCATCACCTGCAGATTCTGGTTTTGGATCGCCAGGAACGGCTCGCTATCTTGATTGCTTTCGGCACTAAGGCTGGCGGGAATCAGGTTGACGACTTTAATGGACGGCGGGGCTGGGGACTGCCCGCGGGACAGAAGAAATCCGCCCATCATTGTTAGTAGGACGGCGAGCCAACGGAAGCCAAGAGGCGTTAAGCGAGCTGAAGCCAGAAAGCGGAGCCGGGACGAAGCAACAGCTTTCATGAGAGTCGTCTCTCCTGTGGTGGTTTCCCCCGCTGGGTCGCACTTTCGCCCGCGTAGGGTACGCCTGCAGGTGAGCCGGGTTCCGCATGCCAGGCATACTGTCGTGCCGTACGTTGAACCTGATTTGTACCATACACCGGCGGCGTGGCTTTCACAATGGCCGGCGCGGTTGTGTGCCTCACATTCTTTAGAACGGAGACCCTTGGCCAGACTTGCGGCGCATGTGTGGCAGAGAACAGAGAGCAGAAAGGAGGGGGACACCACACCCCCCGGGCAATTCGTATGGTTATCAAAACAAAGTGATTACTAAATTTGATTGTTGGAAGTTGTTGAAAACAAAAGAGGCAAAAAGGCAAAGCAAAATTCGGAAGGCTTAAAAAGGTGAGTTGCAAGGCACGCCCTTCCGTTGCGACGAGAGTTGTGCGCAAGCCACTGGAAAAAGAGGGGTTAATGGCGTTTCTGTCCTGCATTAGAGTGCGGAGCTTATTGAAAAAAAGGAGGTTCGATGAAGCACTCGGAGGATTGTGCCCCTCGAAACTCGGGGTAGATAGGAAATGGCGACGGCCGTTCATTTTCCTCAACCGGGCACACGAATATCTGCCCCAACGGCCAAACAAAGTATATCAGGGAATTACAGTTTTGTCAAGGCCCTAGTAAGTGACTGAGGGGAAAGGGATTAGGGGTACGTGCGAGGGGTAGAAAAGTTCCAGATCGTAAGTGGAGATTAAGTCGTTTGGATACTATGGGTTAAGGCTATGGTCACCAACCCCAGTACCAGCGGGGTTCGGTCAGCCGAAGCGCGCGGCGGCGCGGGCGCGAGCTTTGGCGGCTTCGGCTTCGCGGTTGCGATGGGGTGCAACGGTCTCCAGGGAATGGAGCAGGCGCGAGGAGGCGCGGGCGATCTCGTCAATGGCGGCATTGAAAGCAGCTTCGTTGGATTTGGAGGGATGGTGGAAACCGGTGATTTTGCGGACGAATTGGAGGGAAGCGGCGCGGACTTCTTCGGGAGTGACTGGGGGATCGAAATTAAAGAGGGTTTTGATGTTGCGGCACATGGCGCCTCCAGAGGAATGTGGTCAGTGTGAAGTGGCCAGTATAAGCGAAAACGTTGAGGGAGGAGGGAGGAGGGAGGAGAGAGCAGAGAACAGAAAAGAGACAGGGGGTCGAGAGTCGAGATTGCCTCTTGATGTGAAGTACTTTGTGTTGTAAAGTAGATGGCCAACAAGGCGTGCTTGCTTGGCGGGGTTTGTACGACACGCCTGATTTGCGTCACGCGCGGGAGAGGAGTGGCCTGCAATGGAAACGAAGAATTCAGCACCATCGCCTGAAGTTGGAAAATCAGCTATGACATCGGAAGGGCCGTCGGCGTGGAAGGGATTGATCGACGCAGCGCGGTTCTGGGAGCCGCGCCGGCTACTCTACAATTTGCTGCTTTTCGGAGTCGTGGTGATTTGGGTGGTGAAAAGCTGGCCGCATTTTCGGCCGGCGATGAATCTGGAGGCCCTGGGAATCATGACCGTGCTGGGTTTGCTGGCGAATGTTTGTTACTGCGCGGCGTATCTTGCGGAGATTCTGATCCAGAACGCGGCTTCGAGCGCGGCGTGGAACCGGCAGCGGTGGGCGATCTGGGTAGTTGGAACGCTGTTGGCCATTTTGTTTGAGAATTATTGGATTGCGGACGAGATTTATCCATTTGTGCGGTAAGTCCTTTGACGAACTAGCGAAGGCGTCAGGGCCACCTCGTTTGAAAGCAGATGCTGTGTGCCGCGCCTCCGGGGCTGTGCGAATGCTCAAGGAGTGGCTGCGTGGGATCGCAGGGCCGGTGGGGGCTGGCGACCGCGTTTGAACACACCTAAATGCGCGACGGATCCCGGTCGCCCTTGCTCGGAGGCAGCTTAGTGGGACGGCGCGCCACGGCTTCGCCAGGCGAGTCTTTAGATCGGGCTAGACTCACCAAGTGCCCTGTGAGCTTAGCGCGCCTGTCCTCTCTAAAAAGGGAAGGCGCTACCCAAAAAAGTATAGGGATTTTGCGAAGGGTTTTTCCGCGGGTTTGATCCCGCATCTAGCCTCCGCCGCATCCTCAAATTGCAGGATCTAGTCGGAATGCAAAGCTTGCATCACGTCAACGCGCGCGGCGCGAGCTGCCGGCATGGCGGAGGCGACGACCGCCGCGGCCAGCAGCACAAAAGCCGAAACGACAACGGGCAAAGCGCTGGGCATTTTAAGGTCGGGGATGTAGCGTTCTGCAATGTGGGCGAGCCAGTACCCGCCAATGGAGCCGGCAACCAGACCGAACGTGGCCATAACGGCGCCTTCGGCGATGACTCCGGCCAGGAGTTTCTGTGGCGGCGAACCGAGAGCGAGGCGGATACCGAACTCGCGTGTACGCGCGCTGACCGAAAACGCCAACACGCCCGCAACACCAACCAGAGCGATCGTCAGCGCTACCGCGGCGAAGATGCCGAAGACGACGGTGTTCAGGCGATCAGGCGTGAGGACTTCGGCGCGAATGTCTTCGAGAGTGGCGGCTTTCTCAACGGGCTGCTCGGCGGACATGCCGCGAATGATGTGCGTGGCCGGCGTCACCAGCGAATAGGGATTCACGCTGGTGTGGATAAAGAGGCGGCCACCAAACAGCGGACCATGGTTAAAAGTACTGTAGATCGTGAGAGTGGGCTGCGGAACGACATGCTCATCGTCAATATCGGCGGTGACACCAATGATGCGCTGCGGCTCGCTCTTAAACCCCGGGATAAACTGCAAAACCGGATCCGTCCAATAGACGTGGCGACCGATGGCATCTTGACCCGGAAACAAGCGCTTCACGAGGGATTCGCTGACGACAACAATTGGCTCTTTCGATTGTGTATCAAGGTCATTAAAATCGCGCCCGGCGAGGATGGGAACGCCGAGGGCGGCAAAGAATCCGGGAGAGATCGTGCGAAAGTGCGCGCGTGGGTCATTCTCTAGACTAGAAACATGGCCATCTCCCGAGAATTGCAGGCCGGGGCCGTCTTGGCCGGCGTCGCGCCAGGGAGCCGACATTCCGTATGCGGTTCTGGTTACGCCCGGCAGGGCATCAACTCGGCGGATCGTTTCCTTGTAAAAATCCACAACTTGTTGCGGAGTTTTTTGATAGGACATTACGGGGACGTTGATGGCGAGGACCTGACGCGTGTCCATTCCCGTTTTGGCGGTCTGCATGGAGATAAGAGTTTTGAGAAGCATGCTGGCGCCGGCGAGAAGCATGAAGGAGGCGGCAATCTGAACAACGGCGAAAGCGCGCAGGCGGCGATTGGTGCTGCCGGTGATGCGAAGGCCGCCGCTGGTTGCAAGGCCAGGAGATTGTGAAACGCTGGAGCTTGGGAGGCGAGGAACATAAGCAAGGAGGATTGCGGCGATTATTGCGAGTCCCGCGCCAACCCAAAGGACACTCGAGTCAACCGTGAGGTTCAGAGCGCGAACGGAAAAGCGCGAAGCATAGCGCGACAGGATTTCGAGCAGGGGACGAGCCATCATGACGCCAAGCGTGGCTCCGGCGACGCAAAGGACGAGGCTTTCGGCCAGCAGCGTACGTCGCAAGGCGCTGGAGCTGGCGCCGAGAGCCGCGCGAATGGTCAGCTCGCCTTCGCGGCGAACGGTGCGCGCGAGGATGAGGTTGGCCGCGTTGGAGCAAGCGATGATGAAGACGAGAGCGGAAGCGCCGAGGAGGACGAGAAGAATGGGGCGGGCATCGGAAGTAACTTGATCGCGGAAGAGCCGCGCGTCAACCTTGAAGTCTGCATTGGCGGGATACGCTTCCGGATGATCTTTCTTCATCGTGGAATAAAAGGATTGTAGCTCGGCGCGAGCCTGGTCGAGTGTGACGCCCGGAGCAAGGCGACCAAAAAGCTCGGTCATGCGATGAACACGCCCAGTGACCATGGTGGCATCGAGGTGGTGCGCGCTCATGACGACATTGGCAACGATCGCGGTGTCGGTAGGATAAGGAATGGAGGGTTCGAGGACGCCAATGACTGTGGCGGTGCGCGCGTCAAAGCTTTCGAGGCGGACCTGTTTACCAATGACGTTGGGGTCTTTCTTGAGCGCCGTCGCCCAGAAAGGGTAGGTGAGAACAACAACGCCAGCGGCCTTCGGACCGTCGTCTTGGGGGCCGATGAGGCGGCCGAGAACTGGGTGCAGGCCGACGGTCTCGAAATATTTGCCGTCGACAACGGCGGATTGAATTTCGCGAGGCTCTCCTAGGCCGACCATGGTCATGGGGACTGCCGAGAAATCGCCGAATTCGCTGACGGAATGAATGCTGGCCTTGAAGTCTTGAATTTCGGGGACGGAGAAGGCGATTTCATCCATACCTATTCCGCGTGCACTTTGCTGAACGTAAATGAGCCGGCTTTCGTCGTCGTTGACGAGCGGGCGAAGGAGGACGCCGCGCACAAGGCTGAAGATGGCGGCGTTTGCGCCGATGCCAAGGGCCAGGGTGGCAATGACGGTGAAGGCCAAGCCTTTGGAGCGCCCCAGCGAGCGCACGGCAATTCGGATGTCCTGAAGCAGCAGTTGCGGTTTAATCATGGTTCGCCCTCCCTAATTCTCTCGTGTAATCGTTACCCTCGCACGGTTTGTGCCGCGGACTATGGTACATAAATCATTGAAAAAAAAACTCTTATCTGCCCACTAGCTTCGATTCTTTACCGCTATGTCCGTTTGTGGGATTTCCCCGTCCTGCAAACGAACACGCTCTCCTGAGGCCATCCCAACACGGCCAGCAACTCGACTAACCGCCTGCGATCGCACCGAGAATGAGCAAAGGCTCCTTTCCCGAAACGACGGGTTCCGGAAGAGGAGTGTCCGGCGACTCATGAGAAAGATCTTCCTCGCAAGCAAAAAAGCGAAGAAACGGGCGGCGCTGTTGCGTTACGTGGTCGCGAATGGTTCCCGTAAGCATGGGATAAGAAGCCTCAAGGGCATCGAGCACGGAGCGAACTGTGACTTGACCAGCGATTTCGATGGTCATTTCACGACCGACATGCGCCAGTGTCCGCAAATGCGGCGGAAGGATGACGCGAATCTTCGCTGTGGGGCCAGCGGTCATGAGAGAGTCTGCGCTTCGACGGACAAAACGGCTGGGAGATCCCGGACGATGGGCGCCCAGTTGTCGCCGGCATCGTTGGAACAATAGACCTGGCCGCCGGTGGTGCCGAAGTAGATGCCGCACTTGTCGAGGGAATCCACTGCCATGGCGTCACGCAGGACATTGACGTAACAGTTGCTTTGCGGGAGGCCTTTGGTGAGAGCTTCCCACTCATTGCCGCCGGCGCGGCTGCGGTAGACGCGAAGTTTTCCTTCGTGCACGTAGTGCTCGCCGTCGCTTTTGATGGGAACGACATAAACGGTTTCGGGTTCGTGGGCGTGAACGTCAATCACGAAGCCGAAGTCCGTGGGCAAATTGCCGCTGATTTCTTTCCAGTTGTCGCCGGCGTCATCGCTCCGCATAACATCCCAGTGCTTTTGCATGAAGAGAACGTTTGGACGCTTCGGATTCATGGCGACGTGATGGACGCAGTGGCCGACTTCCGCGTTTGGATCGGGAATGTATTGTGAGTGGAGGCCTTTGTTGATGGGCTTCCACGTTTTGCCGCCGTCGTCGGTGCGAAACGCGCCTGCGGCGGAAATCGCAATGTACATACGTTGCGGATTGCTTTGATCGAGAATGATTGTGTGGAGGCACATGCCGCCCGCGCCGGGCTGCCATTTCGGGCCGGTGCCGTGGCCCCGAAGGCCGGAGAGTTCCTGCCAGGATTTGCCGCCGTCTTTCGAACGGAAAATGGCGGCGTCTTCGACACCAGCGTAAACGATGTCGGCTTCGGTAAGCGAAGGCTCGAGATGCCAGACGCGTTTGAACTCCCAGGGATGCTGTGTACCGTCGTAAAACTGATGTGTGGTGAGAGGCGCGCCGGTTTCCGCGGAAGTGTCGTAGACAAACTTGTTGCTCTCGCCCTTGGGCATGCCGCCTGGGCCCGTGGTGGGTTCGCCCGGAGGCGTGCCCGGCTGTGTCCAAGTTTTGCCGCCGTCATCGGAGCGCTGAATGATTTGGCCGAACCACCCGCTGGTTTGTGAGGCGTAGATGCGGTTGGGATTCTTGGGCGAACCTTTCATGTGATAAATCTCCCAGCCGGCGAAATGCGGGCCGGAGACATCCCATTTTTGGCGCTTGCCGTCTGACGACAGAATGAATGCGCCTTTGCGCGTGCCTACCAATACACGTACACCGCTCATCGGTCACCCTTTCTAAACAAGACAGTCGTTCATTTTACGCAAAGCAACAGGTTGAAATTTCAAGCCCCAACGCAGCGAAATTGCGCATTTTATCGCACAGGTTTCTCTCGGACAACGGATTCGTCCGTCCGTCGCAGTGCGCGCTCAAGATTGGAGCGGAACCCAAACTTCCATTCCGCCCATCCCGGTCTGCGGGTCGAATTCTTCACTATAACGTTCAAAAAAGGCTGGTGTTTCAGCGTCCGCCGCGGCAGCGTGTTGATAACCGGATTCCGGAAGCCATCTGGAAATGGCATCGCAAGTTTCATACAACTGTGAAACGTGGCCGTGATGCGGGAAGACGGCATATTTCGCGGCTGGGAGGCTTACCACGGTGAAATCGTCGGGCATGCCCGCGAAGGTTGAGACTTCGACTCCTGATAAGTATTCGATGTTTGCGCTCTCTGCCACTTGCCAGCAAACGCCGTAAGTGGTCCTGCCGACCTGTCCAGGAATTTTCCCGATGTGCGGCGCGAAGGTCTGCCATTGCGCGGTGATGCCCCGCATTGCAGCCGGCGCATAGATCTTTCGCAGTCCGGCGATGAGCAAAGGTTTGCCATTTTCGAGGCGCGGTTCGAGTTTTATTTCAGGTGTTTGTTTTGCGGCGGTGTGACTCATTTCAATTCTCCAGTATGAAGTGGCAAGCAGCTTGCCAGTGTGGCCAAGTCACTTGCAAAATGCAAGTGAAAAATGATAGGGTCGAAGAGTGCAGAGGAAAATTGCAAATCCGAAACGCCGGTCGGGCTGCCCGCTGAATGCATCCGTGGAGATGCTGGGAGACCGGTGGTCATTGCTTATCATTCGGGACATGATGTTGTTGGGTCGCAGGACATTCAAGGAGTTCCTGGGCTCTTACGAACGGCCAGCGTCAAACATATTGGCCGACCGGTTGCGCAGGCTGGAGGCGTACGGAATCATCCGAGCGGAGCGCGACCCGTCCGATGGGCGAAAGTTGATTTACCTGCTTACGGCAAAGGGAATGGACCTCGCGCCGGTCTTAACAGAGATGGTGCTTTGGGCAGGCAAACACGAAGAAACGGAAAACCGGCCGCTCATCCGCCTGATGCAAAAAGACAAGCAGAAATTCTTGGAGCAGATCCGCCGACGCTGGGCGCAAAACAAGACCGCTTGAGCGAGCTCGCAAGTTCGCATGAGAGACCGCCTAACGCCGAAAGTTCATTTCACGAATTCGCCGGTGTCGCCTTTCGACCACGGGTCATAGGTCGGAGCAAATTGCATGCGGTCCGGGTCGGGAGGGTGGTCGTAGAACATAAACACATCCACGGGATTAGGTTCAGGATCACCAAAATCCACTTCCCCGAGGATTTGAAACGCCTGAGCAGCCACTTGTGGGGCGTCAGGCGTCAGACCGTGAGTGACTTCGAGACCATACTGGTCGGCCTGATGTTCGTAGTGGCGGCTAAAAGCATTTGAAACGGGATTCGCAACGAAGAAGAGCACCGAGAGAATCAGCATCAGGGCCGGCAGTGAAGCCCAATCATCGATGCCATGAACATCCCAAAGAGGGCCCCAGTGCGACAAAACCCACCCGATTGAGCGGAAGCTGACATAGAAGAAAGCAAACAGGAGTGCGGCGCCGAAACCGAGTAGCTTGGGAGTATGTCCCAGGACGTAATGGCCCATCTCGTGGCTGGCAACAAAGACGATTTGCGGCACGTTCATGTCCTTGATGGTGGTGTCCCAAACGACCATGCGCTTGGAGGCACCAAAACCGGTCACGTACGCGTTTAGCGCGGTCAGCTTCTCGCCGGCGCCCATCCGTTCGGGCGGGATGTTTTCTCCGGTGCGCTGCACCATACGCTCAAGGCTCTGGGTCAGCACCGGTTCTTTTTGAGCGAGAGGCTCGAACTTGAAGAACAGGGGGTCGATGATGAGGGGTTGAAGGAAATACAGGAACAGCCCAATGGGCAATGAGGCGAACCAAAAATAAAACCACCAGCGGCGAGGGGACTTGCGGATGACAGCGTACAGAATCCAAATCAGAATGGTCGCAATGATTACGGAAACGAGCTCGCCCTTGGTCCAGTCCCAAAACCACGAGCCCCATCCCTGGATGGAAATTCCGTACTTTCGCAAGACCCAGTTGCGGAACACACCGGGAGGTAGTCCAAGGATATCAATAGTGAGAATCACCAGAGGTGAGAACACAAGGGCCTGCAAAAAGCGTTTGGGGGAAAAGTTCTCGGCGAGCGTGCGATATTTTGCTGCCAGCTTCCAGCGCAGAACCAGCCAAAGGACAACCAGACCGTAGACGAAGGTGCCGATAATGCCCCAGAAACGAATCCGATTGATATTGCGGGCCTTCTGGTAGCGATCCGGAGGAAGCGTGTACTTCGTGATTTTTGGCGCGGAAGATGGCTGAGATTGAGCCGCAGTTGAGGAAGTCGAGGGACTTGAAGGGGATGACGTCTGCTGCGATTGTAAAGCAGCTTGAGGAGGTGCGGCGCATGATGTTTTGGCGAGTGCGAATAGGAGCGCAAGAACCAGGACGGCAAGGAGAACGCGTCGCGGATTCATAAGAACCTCGGAAATTAGGAATGGAGCCCCAAGCGTATTTAGGAAACGGAAGGAGTATGGCCTTATAGAAGGTTCATACGCAACCATCGCGAGGAAAAGGAGTCTTCGAACCTACCCGCGCCCTGCGAGTGGATTTCGGCGTATTCCTGTTCTTCAGAGGCAGAGACAGTCACAGCTGCGGAAGCCATGCAGGTGGAACCGGGACGCCTTCATTTCGGGATGCGATCCCGCCAGAAAGACCGATTTTTGGACTGCGGAGTTTCATCCGGGACCTAGCAACTTACCGATTACTACGGCGATTAAAGCTCGGCGAGGACAGCCTCAGCCTCAGGCATGACCACACCTGTGTTGTTGCCAACGCGGTCGAGAAAAGCCTTGTTGCCGGCGGCATTCGCGACATGAACCTTATACCAGAGATGGCAGAGATAGATCAGCGGCAACACTAGAAGTCCGCTTGGCCAGCCGCCGGAACGACCCAATGCACTGACTGCACTGGCAGCCAATGTACCCGCAAAGAAATACGGAAACGACCAATAGAAGCACCGCAGCCATTCCTCTTTCAGTGGTTTCTGTTCGGTCAACGAAACGACCACCGAAACGAGGAGGGTGTTGAGCACCATGAAGAGGAAGGCCGCAATCGCGAGAAGCACGAAGAGCGAACTCGTATGAGTCAGCAAGAGAATCTTGTGGCCCATCCAGCCGGAAAATGCGGCGCAAAGCACGAGCGCGGAAATGTTGAAGACAACCTGCTCGATCCGTGGCGGATGCTTGGCCCTCCAGATGGTTTGCACAAATGCGGCTACGCAGCCCAGGACGAGCGTTTCCGAAAAACTAAAGTCCGCGATGCCGATCAGCATGAACAGGAAGCTCGGCGAAATCGTTCCTTGCATTCCGGGCAGGCTGATTTTCTGCGTCGAGACAAGCTGCGCGATGAACAGGAATGCCACGAAGCGCCACATGCCAGTGGATTGCCAAGGAACCATGCCGGCGGCAAAAAGGGTCAGTCCGGCGGCTGCAACCCACACAATGTACAGGGTGGCTTTTAGTGATTGTTTTTGTCCGCGAGTAGTTAGCATGGTCGGCTCCCTCACTCGCTCTACTGTTGATCCCCATACGGGCTGTTGTTGCCCCACACGACGGAATTACTGCCGCAATTGACGTTACCCCAGACCACGGAGTTACCCCAAACTACGGAGTTACCCCAAACTACAGAGTTGCCCCAGACCACGGAGTTACCCCACACCACGGAGTTGCCCCAGACGACCGAGTTATTCCAAATGGTCTGGTTGTCGGCAACGATGGAAATTGTGTTTGTGGACGAATTGTAGCTTGCCGTGGGCGATTTGGCAGAACCGTAGCTCGAGGGAGCAAGGTCGGTGCTGGCCAGTGCCGCCGAAGCATCCACAGCTCCCGCTCCCACCGCGAAGATGTCCTCCTCGATGGAATAAGTGACGAGGGTGGATTGATCCGTTGCCGTTGCGTACTGTGGGAAGGTTTTCCACGCGGTCTTCATCAAGCGAGCTTTCACTTGATCGGGCGTCAGCGCCGGACTCTGCTCCAGCAGATCTGCCACGACACCGCTTACGACGGCCGTGGCCATGCTCGAACCGCTAAGGCGCATGTATCGCGGGCGACCGAATTGCGAACCGCAATTGCTGCGCGAATTGTTGCACGGATACACGGCCAATCCGGGATAGGCAGCGGTAAGGGCGTTACCGTACGGCATCTCGGTAGAAATGATCTGGTTGCCCGGCGCGACGACGTCAGGCTTAACAAAGTGGTCGATGCCCGTCGGGCCCTTAGAGCTGTAGCTGGCTACCGTCTGGGCTGCTTGCGCACCTCCGTGGCTGTTCGTCGCTCCTACCGTGACGACGTAGGGATCATTTCCGGGTGCGTTGATGGTGCCGTAACCATCCGTGGTGGGCCAGCCGTATTCGCCTTGGTTGCCAGCGGCTACCACCACGACGATGCCGGCCCTCCATGCGGATTCCACCGCCTGGCAGAGAGGATCCTGGGAATAGGTCTCGTAGACTTGGCGGCCAAGAGAGAGGTTGAGCACGCGGATGTTATAGGTGCTCTTCAGCGAGATTGCTTGCTGAATGGCATTGATCACCGTGCTGTCACTTCCGCTGCCGGTTGAGTCCAGCACACGGAGATTGATGATCGTCGCTTGGGGCGCAATGCCGCCGTAAACTCCCGGGTAATTATAGTTCGTGGAATCGTAGCCGTTTCCCGCAATGATGCCGGCCACGTGAGTGCCGTGGCCGTAGGGGTCGCTGGCGCCGTAGTTATCGGAAACGAAGCTCTGGCTATAGACGACTCGGGACGACTGGCTGTAATTGGAAGAATTCAAGTCGTCGACGCCGCTGACGCCGCTGTCCACCACGGCCACGCCGATTCCACTGCCGTCCCAGCCGCTGGCTTGAGCAAGGTCTGCGTTTACCGCGGAGACGAACTGACTCGTCGCGCCCTTTACAGGACGATCAGGCGAAATGTAGGCCACGTTTGAGTGAGAGGCAAGGCTGGCAAGTCTGGCTGGGCTCGCTGTAACCAGCTGGGCGCGGATGAGGGGTAGTTCCGCCTTGGCCGTGAGACCTTCAGCAGCCAGTTCCGATGCGGGCGCCTGGCGATATTGGACGATTACACTGACCGGCTTCTGAGGGTCGATACCCTTGAGGTCCGGAGCAATTTTTGCCGCGATCAGCGTTTGAGGATCCTGATTGTCGTTTGGGGCGGGGCTTCCAACAGTTTCAGTTTGCGCATCCGTTCTGTCCGTCAAATTTGTCAAAGCGAGAGGGGCGGCCGCCATGACCTGGGAGCCAGCTGAAGAGGAACTGGTCTGGCGGTATTCGCCGAAGGAAGCCGCGTTTGCTGGCGACCGCTTTCCAAAGGAGACGCCTTGTGAGCCAGGCTGGGCAGAGTTCTGTGCGGACGGCACTGGGGCGGATTCGAGACGGGCTTCGGCTTGTAAAGTGGCTGAGGCGTCTGGCGAACTGGAAAAGCTTCCTTTGAAGCCGAAAGCTGCGGCCACAAGAGATAGGGCGATTAGGGTGCCCCAAGTGGTCGTCTTCAACAAGCCATCTTTGCTGGGCCGATTGTCGTACCCGATGCGTTGCATATCGACGCTCCTGAACGACGCTGGGGGCCGAGGATCGTGTATCCGAATGGAACAGTTTTAGAGCAGGCAGGTGAAAGGGTCGATGGTACAGGGGGGACGGTCTTCTAGTACTAACGTTTAGTCAGTTTTTGCCGACTCTCTTGCCGATGAAAGGCCGGGGGTGCAGCTTGCTGGCCTTTGCTATTTCCAGAGGGTCAGAATGGCTCCCATAACGAGATAGCAGGAGAGTTGATAGCTGGTATTGATGGCGAAGAGCTTCATGCTTTGTTTGGCGAAGAGGGCTCCGGTGAATTGCACGGTGGCGACGAAGCCGAGCCAGATGTGAAAGCTGGCCATCAGGTCAAAATGCAAAGACTCCGCGCGCATTCCATGCAAAATAAGGGCAAGAGTGAATGCACTGAGGAGGTTAGCGGCAAGAGAGCCGGCATAGGCCGGCCCCGCGCTCTTGCGCATTTCGTCCATTTTCGCTTTGCCGCTTAGGTCATAGCCCATTTCGTGAGTCCAGGCTTTGGCGAAGAGCAGGGGCGAATACCAGGTGAAGCCGAGAATCATGGTAGAAACGGCCGCTACAAGGATGGCGAGCCAATTCAAGCTATGCATATGCATCTCAAAATCTCCTTGCGAGTTTTGGTAGAGGGAAGTGGGCAGTATCGTAGACGCAAGCTGTGCGGGGATGCAAAGGAAAGGAGAAGCGCCGTGGCGAGGATGAGAGGAAAGGAAATGAAAACAGTCACTTTTTCGCAGCAGGGGAACAATTGTCATTTGGGGCGAGAAGGAAAGTGTCTTAAAACAGAGGGAACTCAACGGGGCGAAACGTCTTGAGGAATTGGTTTTCGCCTCTGAAACGAAACGCATGCTGATCGCTCTCCAGCGTCAAGCTCGGGCGTAAGTCATGCTGATGGGGAGTAGGGCCATCACGGCGTCCGGGCCGAAACCCGGACAAGGAGGAGAGTAAATGAAGATAAGGATCGTAGGTCTCTTGGCTGCGGCTTCGTTGATTCTTGCGTTTGCATTCCTGGTGTCAACACACGCCGCGCCAAACACGACAAACATTCCAGCAACTCCGGCAGCGAGTGCGCTGCCAGCCACCCCGGCGGCAAGTCCCGCAGAACCGCACCCGCAGATTCGTGAGGCACTCGGAGCCTTGCGGCGCGCAAAGGAACACATGGAGCACGCCGCGCACGATTTCGGCGGACACCGCGTGGAAGCGCTAAAAGCAACGGATGAAGCCATCCGGCAACTGGAGCTTTGCCTGAAGTTCGACAAGGACTAATAATCAGAGCGTGTCGACGGACGCGCTTTGACCGAAACGCTTGAATCAAAAAGCCCGGGCTGCGGCAGACTCCAGTCCGGGTTTTCCTTTTAACAGCCGTTTGTGGATCAATGAGCTCGGCGGAACTCGATGAAATCGCGGCCAACGTAGAGGCGATAAGTGCCGGCGGCAGACGAGGCTGCAACCTGAAGCGGGACGGGACGCTTCAGGTCAGCGTCGCGTTGGCCAGCCGTTTCAACCAGATTGTTCGCGGCGAGGTCCATTAAGATAAATTTTCCGTTGACGAAGCCGAAACCGTACGCACCGGGCTTGACGGTTTGCCCGCCGATTTCCAGTGTGACTTCGCTCAGCAAATAAGCCTGGTACTTTTCCTTGATCGCGGTGGAGTAGCCGGAGCTGTCCACAAGGCCCGCGAGAACGAAAAGATCATCGGCAAAATGCACTCCGCCAGTGTTGCGAAGTTGCGCGGGGGCCACTTGCCCACGGAAGAAAACATGCTCTGGGAAAAGTTTGGGAGTGATTTCGGAAGCCTTGAGGACCTTGTCCTGGCCAGCGGGTACGCCGCCGGCTTCCACGGCAGGCATCGGTCCGAGAGACAAAGCCAAAAGCATGAGAAGTAAAGGTACTGTAAACCTGGAAACGCGCTTCATTGGAACTCCTTTCGAATGGAAAGGATAGTACGAGATTCGGGCCGTCCGAGCAAAGACTAAGACAGGCCGAGTCATGCGCCTAAAGCCAGGGCGCATGGAACGATGACGCTGCCGCGCATCGAGGTTGGAAAACAAATGAGGTAGCGGCGTTGTGAGGGTGTGTTATGTTACGCCCGCTCGCGAAGTGAAAGATGGGGAGGAACAGATGCTGGACCGGCGAGATTTCATGAAGACCTGCTCGGGGATGGGGCTTGCAGGAACGCTTTTTCCCGGAGTCCTCTGGGCGCAGGCACAAGCGGAAGGCGCCAAGAAAATCACTAAAGAAATGATCGACAATGCCGCGGCCATGGCGGACGTGTCGATTGTCGATGAATACAAAGAAATGATGCTGGAAGACCTGAACGAACACGCGAAGGGGTATGAAGAGATTTATAAGCTGAAGATTCCGAATTCGGTGGATCCGGCGGTGGTATTCGATCCGGTGTTGCCAGGAATGAAATTCGAAACCGAGCGAAAGCCGATGCGGATGTCAAAGGCGCCGAATGTGGCGGCCAGCGCGCCGAAGAATCTGGAGGATTTGGCGTTTGCCAGTGTGAGAGAACTTGCGGAGCTGGTGCGAACGAAAAAGGTATCGTCGGTGGCGCTGACAGAAATGTATATGGGGCGGCTGAAGAAGTACGACCCAACGCTGAAATTTACGGTGACGCTGACCGAAGAACGCGCTCTGGCGCAGGCGAAAAAAGCCGACGCAGAGATAGCGGCGGGAAAATACCGCGGGCCGCTGCACGGTTTGCCTTGGGGGGCGAAGGATTTGCTGGCAACAAAAGGATACCGGACGACTTGGGGGGCGGGCGGGTTCGAGAATCAAATGATTGACGAAGACGCGACGGTGGTGAAGCGGTTGGACGATGCCGGCGCTGTACTCGTCGCGAAATTAACGCTGGGAGCGCTGGCATTGGGTGATGTGTGGTTCGGCGGAATCACGCGAAATCCGTGGAACACGAATCAGGGCTCAAGTGGATCGTCGGCCGGACCGGCTTCGGCTACTGCGGCGGGGTGCGTGGCGTTCAGCATCGGCTCGGAGACGCTGGGTTCGATTTCGTCGCCTTCGACGCGCTGCGGATGCACGGGGCTGCGGCCGACGTTTGGGTTGGTGCCACGAACGGGAGCGATGGCGCTTTCATGGACCATGGACAAGCTGGGGCCAATTTGCCGGTCTGTGGAAGATTGCGCGCTGGTGCTGGACGCGATTTATGGGCCCGATGGGCACGACCGCACCGTGCACCCGGCAGCTTTCCATTGGGATGCCAATCTGGATTGGAAGAAACTGCGCGTTGGTTATTTGAAATCGGATTTCGAGCACAAGCCCGAACCGCCGCAAGAGGAGGCGAAAGAAGAGCCTGCAAAAACTCTTGAAGAGCAGAAGAAGCGGGACGAACAAAAGAAACGTCGCGAAGCGGGGCGGGCACGCGCGGAGTACGACCGGAAGTACAATGAGGCTGCGCTCGCGAAGCTTCATGAAATGGGCGTGAATCTGATTCCCGTGGAACTGCCGAAGTTTCCTTACAGCGCGATAACGGTGATGCTGAACGCCGAGTCGGCGGCTGCGTTCGACGATTTGACACGCAGCGGCAAGGACAAACTCCTGACTTCACAAAAGGATTACGACTGGCCGAACTCGTTTCGAACGGCGCGGTTCATTCCAGCGGTGGAGTATATTCAAGCGGCGCGTGCCCGGAAACTGGCGATGGAGGCGATGGCGAAAGTGCTCGATGGCGTGGATGTTATCGTTGCGCCCACGAACGGTGGGCAGCAACTGGTCATTACGAACCTCACCGGTCATCCCTCGGTGATTCTGCCGAACGGATTGCGCGGAGAAGACGCGCCAAAATACCCTTCCGATGATCCGAGCGATTTTCAAAATGCCGGCGGTCCAGGAACACCGACGAGCTTGACGTTTCTCGGGAAGTTATACGGCGAAGCGGAGTTGCTTGCGTTTGCGCGAGCGTATCAAGAAGCGACGGGTTTCCATCTTCAGCATCCGAAGCTTGCGGTCTAGAGCGAAGAACTCCGGGGCCTGAACGAGGTTTCTGTCTACATGCCTTTTTGCATGGGATAGCCCTTGTCGGCCCAATCCACAGCGAAGCTTGTAGGAAGGACGAGCACGCCAACTTTTTTGAAACCCATGCTGCTCAGGGCCGTGAACGCAGGGCGAATGTTCGGGCACTTATCCATGGGGCAGCAACCACAGTAAACGACGAACTCAGTCGACCGCGGAAGAGAGGCTGCCCATGCCTTCAATTCCGCAAGGCCCTGTTCCGTCGAAGCAGTCCCGTGAAAGGACGCGTCCGGCACGTGTCCGCCGGCGTACAGCGAACGGAAGCCGACAAAAAGCACGGTGGGAACCGACACATATTTGTCCGTGAGCATTTTTGCGAGTTGGGCAGGCGGAATTGTTTCTGAGCTGGACCAAGGATCCGCGGCTTTCTTTTCTTGTCCTTGGATTGTGGGCACGGGCATAGAAACTAGGGCCAGCGCGAGCAAAAAGGTCAGCAGAGAAATCATCAGCGAAGCTTGGCTAGAGATTTTTCGAATCATAAGCGAGACCTTTGACTTTCAACTACTGATCGTCTGATTCTAGGCCCGAAGGCAAGATTGAGGCCAGCTTGAAGATAGCACGATCGACCTACTTCTTCTGTTCGGCGCGCGTGCGCTGGAGTTTCATGGCCGTGGTGCGGAGTGTTTCAGGCACGTTTTTGTTGCTTGTGAGCCGCTTCAAGTCCTGCGGGTTCAGCATGGGCAACATATGCAGTGTCACATCCAAGGGAGTTTTGGGATTGTTGATGAGGTTGCGCACGACAACGTAGTTCTTGCGAAACGCGCGATTGCCCGCGATGAGCCGCAAGATCTCGTCCGTAAGGCTGGACATGGAAGCGAAAGCTTCCACTTCCTGGTCCGTCAGGCGCGGCGATTGAAGAACCGCGCGCTGGACGACCTTATTAGTGTCGCGAATGAGCGTGCGGCGTGCCTCTGACCCGCCCTTGATCGCGAATTGTACGCGTTGCGAAACGGTCATTTTGGCGATGCGCTGGAGTAACGTTTGACGGCGTGCGGCATCGGGTTCTGCGGCGGCTGCAGCCTCCGCGAGAGCCGCCTCATCGATGGGATGGCCGGGCCCGTGAAGTTCGTGTAGATGGTTTTTTTGTTCCGCGTTGAGCGAGGCGGATTGTTCGAGAGCAGCCGCCAGCGTGGGAGAGGCGCTGACACGGTCGAGGTCTTCCGCCAGAGCCTGGATGGCACCAGGCGAGAGATGACGTACCACATGAAGTAAGTGTTCGACCGCGCAATTCTTATTTTGTACCAGCGCGTCGCTGATGCCGGGCTTGTCGGCCAGATGCCGCGCGGCAAAAGAAAAGAGAGCGGGCTGCGCATTCTCCCGTTTGATGGCTTCGACAAAGGCCTCCGGGGCTATCGAGAGGATTGCGTCGCCCGCGCGCGAGGCGATCATTTCATCGGGGTCGCTAGCGAGAACAGCAAGAATCTCCGCGCGGTCGGCAGGAGCGAGATGCGCGCCGCCGGTGCATATCGCAAGTTTCCGCTCACGCGTGGCGCGGCCGTGCCGAAGATCCTCCACAATTTCAGGGCTTAGAGCTTCCAACGGATCCCTTCCTCAAATTCTCCTGGCTAAACACCATTCTACCGAAGGTCCCAGGCGCACCGAGGGGCGGCATTGCTCTGCCGTTCAACTGCAGCAACACTGCTGAAGAATTAGTCGCGCTGACGTCAAACTGCTGCTTCGCCGTGAAACGCAAGGTGTCTCCCGCATTGATTTGAGAGTCTGTAAGGACCTTTCCGTCTGCCATGACGCGCACATGCGTGCTCGCCGAGGCCGAAATGGCAAGCTCGAGCGAGGCATCCGAGGTCGAAGCGGCGGATTGTTTCGCAGCGCGATATGCGGCCGCGTGGCGCCACGCGTATGCCATTCCGTACAAAAGCAGAACCAGAAGAAGCAGCCCGCCAAGAACCACGGCAACAGGGATCCACTTTGGAGGCGACGGAATAGGCTCTGCGGGCTTGGGAGCAGTCGCCGGCACCTGCTCGGCGCGCGCAAGATCATATTCGCCAAGAAGGGCTTCTTCAGAAAGGCCGAGATAACGAGCAATGCTGCGAACAAAGCCATGGCCGAAGACGCCGCCCGGCAATTTTCCCCAGTCTTCGTTCTCCAACGCTTGGAGAAACCGATTGCTGATTCGCGTCGCTTTGCTAAGTTCGTCCAGGGAAACTTCTCGGAGCTCCCGCTCGCGCTTTAGATGTTCGCCAAATTTTCCCCTGGCCATCGCAAAACCTGTCCCCAGTGAAATAAAGATAGGGCCACGGTGTGAGCGACGCGCGAGCCCTTGACGGACTATAGGGGGGCGAGAAGGTACTGTCAAATGAATGAGTTGTGGGAGTTGTTGAAAGTAAGGTCCCGAGTGTTCAGTCCGAGATGGCGAGATGGCAACGCCTGTACCACAAGCATATTGCGTCTTTTTTTAACAGGGGCCTATACTGGAAAGGACTCGCCACTTTTGGGCGTGCGCGGGGCGGACTGATGTTTCTTGGGGAAATTAATGGGCCAGGCATTCTGGACTCGAAAATAGCAGTGTGCATTGGAACGAAAACGAAGAGCGTTTGCTAAAACCAAAAAGGGCGGGATTAGCGAGGCGTGGAAGAGGTTAAACAGTTTCCGGCTGTGGAGCGACGGCGCAACGTTGCGACGTCGTCTGAGCGCGAAAAGGGAGAAGTGGCGGTCTTCCAGGAGTTAGGGAAGGCCCTTACCTCATCGCTGCAGCTCGACCAGGTTCTCCGCACCATCATGGAGAAGATTGACGAATTCCTCCGCCCGGACAACTGGTCTTTGCTTCTGCTGGACGAAGAAAAACAGGAACTCTATTTTGAACTTGCCGTCGGGAAAGCCTCGCAGGCCCTGAGAGATGTGCGAATCAAAATGGGGCAGGGCATTGCCGGCTGGGTGGCCCAGCATGGAGAAACCGTAGTAGTGCCCGACACCTCCAAAGACACGCGTTTCTTCTCCAAAGTTGACGAAAAAACCAAGACCGAGACGCAGTCCATTGTCGCCGTGCCGGTTCGGTTTCGCGATACCTGCCTGGGCGTCATCGAGTTAATCAATTGCGTGGGACCTGGCGGGTTCGATCCGCGCGATTTGAAGCTGCTCGAAGCGCTTTCGGATTTTGCCGCTATCGCGCTCGAAAACGCCCGCCACGTGAAGAAGATTCACGATCTGACCATCCGGGACGATTGCACGACGCTTTACAACGCGCGCCACATGAGCTTCATCCTGGAGACGGAGATTTACCGCTCGCAGCGATACAACTACGAGTTTTCGCTCGTGTTCATTGACCTAGACCATTTCAAAGCGGTGAACGATACACATGGGCACCTGGTGGGTTCGCGCTTGCTCGCGGAGATCGGGAATGCTTTGAAGGCGCATTGCCGGCTGATCGATTTTGCATTCCGGTACGGCGGCGACGAATTTGTGCTCCTGCTGCCGCAAACGTCCAAAGACAACGCGCTCAACGTCGCGCGGCGCCTTCACAAACTCATCCGAGAAAGCGTGTGGCTTGAGCCGGAAGGCTTGAATATTCGCCTGACCCCCAGCTTAGGGGTGGCTTCTTATCCCGTGGATTCGCGCACCAAAGAGGGCTTGCTTCACCTCGCTGACGAAGCGATGTACTTGGTGAAGAATACCAACCGTGACAGCGTGGCGGCGGCAAACATTGGAATTCTGCCGAATACCGCGACCGCGGAATCTGCAGGATAATTGCCTCTTCGGCCTCTTCGTTTGGACGCTAGCCAGGTT
>Ga0209166_10001267_pt1 | contig 21746 bp, 17 predicted proteins | sample Coa_R1_3_FD_187151 | JGI IMG/M metagenome (GOLD analysis project Ga0209166, IMG submission 187151) | Surface soil microbial communities from Centralia Pennsylvania, which are recovering from an underground coalmine fire - Coalmine... | ecosystem: Environmental > Terrestrial > Soil >... | reverse complement strand
GATGTCTTCTTGGGAAGGCTTCTGGACTGCAGCCTGAGAGGGCGCAGGTGTGATGGTGACTTGTGCGCTGGCGTGGGCCGAGCCGCCGGGACCCGTGGCAGTGACAGTAAAGGTGGTCGATTGAGAAGGCCTTACCGTGGTAGAACCCTTTGCCGCGACGGGGCCCATCGAGGGCTCCAAAGTGATGGATGTGGCGTTCGTCGACGACCACTTGAGCGTTACCGCTTGGCCCGCTTGGGCGAAAGCCGGCGAGGCGCTCAGAGCGACGCTCGGGGACGCTGGCGACGTCAATTGCGCCGCGACAACGGGTTTTCTCCCGTTGGCCATCAGCGCAAGCGCGACCAAACTGAATAAAAGTGCAGCCCGAAGTGAATGAACACGCATCTTAATTCACCTCTTGTGTAATGGAGCATTTACACGGGCTGGAAGCGCGCAAATGTCCCCCACGCATTGGTGCAAGGATTGCGGAATCGCACGAGGCTGTAAACTGTTCTTAGGAGCGGTATTAGAACAGGCGTGATGGTACTGGCCCCGTTCGTTTGGACCGCCTGTAGAACCTGCTGGGCCAATCCGGCAAAAATACCAGGCGTTACCTTCCGCTCGGGTCTATTGGCATAGCCTAACCGACTTGGAGGGGAGACAAGGTAAGCCCTAAGCTAATTCCGAAACTACTGTTCTAAGGACCTGTTTCGGGTCAGGAGAAAAAGGTGACCCTTTGAGCCGTTCTGTTGCATTGGACAGAACGAAATTCGGAACAACTTGGACACAATTGGTCCCAAGTCAGGAAGAACCGGCCAAATGCGCGAGCGTAAAGGCAAGACGAACCAACAAGATAGAAAAACCACGACTGGTCTGCCTAAACGTCTTGTTGATCGAGTCTCTGACCGTCAGTTCTGTGTGCGTACAGCGTGAACTAGATTCTAGCAACTAACTTGGTCAGTGCCTGATAAACGCTGCCAGCTCAACCGGACAAGCTCTTCGCGACCTGGCACCGCCCGACGCTACAGGTGCTACACTGCACGGCTTGGAGCCGACTATGACTAACGAGCTAACTCGACGCCAGCTCCTCTCCGTCGGGGCCGCCGCAAGCGTCGCAGCTCTGCCAACCCCAGTCCTACTTGCTTGCGCTGCCGCACCCGCTGAGATGACGCAGCGTAAGTTCTATGCAATTCTGAGCCTCGGACGCCTTGGTTTCCAAGCCAGTTTCCCGGAGTCGTTCGAACTCACCGTCAAGCACGGTTTCGAAGGCCTGGATCCTGATCCGAACTACTTCGCATCGGTGGGCGATGATGGGCTCAAGCGTCTCCTTGACGACCTGCGGGCGAAGAATCTCAGATTCGGCGCTGCTGGTCTGCCAGTGGAGTTTCGCAAAGATGAGGCGAGATTTAACGACGGACTGAAAAACCTCCCGGCCACGGCTGACATCTTGCAGCGAGCCGGCGTGTGGCGCGTCAGCACTTGGGTCCTCCCTTGCAGTAATGACCTCACATACCCTCAGAACTTCCGCCAGCACGCCGATCGTTTGCGCCAGTGCGCGCAGATTCTTGCCGACCACGGCCAGAAGCTCGGCTTGGAGTATGTTGCGCCGCGCACTCTTTTGCGGAGCCAGCGACATCCCTTCATACACACCATGAGCGAGATGAAGGAACTGATCGTCGCTATCGGTACGAACAACCTTGGGATTCAGCTCGATAGCTGGCACTGGTTCAACGCCGAAGAGACGGACAAGGACCTGTTGACGCTGCGCGGCTCGGATGTGCTGACCGTGGACCTGAACGATGCCCCCATCGGCCAGTCGCTGGATGAGTACCGGGATGACCATCGCGAGCTTCCAGCCGCCACAGGCGTCATTCCGGTGAAGGACTTCCTGGGTTCGCTGGTCCGGATCGATTATGACGGCCCCATTCAGCCCGAGCCCTTCAACGCCGCTCTGCGCGCCAAATCGCTCGACCAGGCTTGTACCAGCGCCTCCGCCGCCATGAAGAGAGCTTTCAGCCTGTTGTAACCTCGGGCCCGCGTCTAGCTGGAAATTCGCGGTTGCCGGTTCTGTACGACGTTGATCTCAGCCGTCCGATGGTTCTTGGCGCAAAGCGTGCCGAATCGCGCGTAAAGCCGCTATCGTGCGCTACAGGCCGCGATCGAGGCGCTTGAACAACCCTCGATTGAGTTGATTTTGCGGGAGACAGGGCACAAAAATGGGCACAGTAATGCGAGTGAGAATTCAAACACTCAAGTTAACTCGCTGAAAACTAATGGTGGGCCCGCCAGGATTTGAACCTGGGACCAACGGATTATGAGTCCGCTGCTCTAACCGCTGAGCTACGGGCCCCGCGATTCTTCCCATCGTACATGGAAAGCGCTTTGCGTGCATCCAGCTCCTGTGTAGCAAGGGCAAAGCACGGGTCTGGCTTCGGCTGGAAGCCTCAGCCTAGAAAGATCAGCCACTACAACTGTCTCCGATCTTGGCGCCCCGATTTCGCCAGGAGCACCCTGCGCATCAATTCGCCTGCGCCATGGGATCAATTTGCCCGCGGTGGCAGGTCGAGCAGTTGATGAAGTGCCCGTTGGGATTCGGCGCCAAGTTTTGCATTTTCACGAGCTGTTGATTGATATCACCGTGCATCAGCGCCATATCGCGAGCGCAGCGCTTGGGACGCTTGTCGTCCTTGGAGAAGTCCTCCTTCACGTGGCAATGTTCACAGGTCACTCCCAACGCTTGGCTATATCCCAGGTTCATGATCAGAAGAAATCTTGCGGCTGGAGTCTTCCTGAGGATTTGGATATTCTTGAACACCTGTCCCGCAGGCTCCTGCTCGTGTCCCGCAATCTGCTTGGTAATCTGCTGCACGAAAGCATCGTTGATTTCCTGGGTTGAAAGCTCCTTGGCAGCCGGCGCTGCAGCAGCTGGCGGAGCCTGTTGCGGCTGAGTTCGGCTTGCCCCGCCCGTCCACCCCATCAGAGCCAATGTCAAGCCAGCCACGATCCCAGTAAGCTGAATGCGTTTCATTGAATCCTCCTGAACACGCAAGAGCGAGCAGCCACAGAGGCGGCGCGGCTCTTCCTTGCATAGGTAACGCCAGAGTTATGCGAAACGTTTCCAGAAAATTGTGCCCTCAGCAAGTGTCTCCGTTCCCTCGTAGCAAATGGATTTCCCTCTAAATTCTCTGTGAATCCGCGAAATCCGCGGCTCGTTTCTTCCTTTCGCTGCTCACGGAATGCTGCCAAGGCCGTCACTCCAAAGCGGGGGTGTCGCGCCAGCGAACGGCGGCGGACTCACCAGGTCGTATCAGGAATTGACGAGAGAGGATGGTGCGTTTATGCGCAGCATGTGGAAGTGTGTTCTGGGCATTTGTGCAGGTTTGGCAGGATTTGGTCTTCTCGCCGGAAGCGCCGAAGCGCAATTCAAAAACGGCAGCCAGCCGACGGAGCTGAAGATTCCGCGCGTCAGCCAGGGCGGAAGCGTCACGCAACGGATCGGCCTGACGGACATCACGATTCACTACCACCGGCCGGCGGTCGGCGGGCGCGAGATTTGGGGCAAAATCGTTCCTTACGGAAAGATGTGGCGCGCCGGCGCGAACGAGAACACCACCATCACCTTTACCGACGACGTGACCGTGGAAGGCAAGCCGCTGGCGGCGGGCACTTACGGCTTGCATACGATTCCCGACAAGGATCAGTGGACCATCATCTTCTCGAAGAACTCCACCTCGTGGGGCAGCTTCAGCTATGACGAAAAAGAGGATGCGCTGCGCGTGACCGTGAAGCCGCATCCCGCGGAAATGTTTGAGCAGTTGGCCTATACCTTTGAAGACGTCAAGCCGGATTCGGCGGTAGCGACGCTGCGCTGGGAGAAGCTGGCCGTGCCGTTCCAGATTGGCGTGGACGTCAAGGCAGTGGTTCTGCAGAGCATCAAGCACGAACTGCGCAACGTCGGCGGATTCACGTGGGCGGGCTACGACGAAGCTGCGCAATGGTGCCTGGACAACAACTACAACCTCGAAGAGGCCCTGAAGTGGGAAGACACTTCCATCCAGGGCGAGCCGCGGTTCGAGAATTGGGAAACCAAGTCGCGCATCCTGGCCGCGATGGGCAAGAAAGACGAAGCGGACAAAGCGCTCGCGACGGCGTTCGAGAAGGCCAACGCGATCCAAATGTACGTTTACGCCCGTGGCCTGCAGAGACAGGGCAACGCGAAGCGGGCGTTCGAGCTGTATCCCCAGGTGGCCAAGAAGGATCCCAACCACTGGATCAGCCATGTGGCCAACGCGCGCATCGACTCGAACAAGGGCGACTTCGCCGGAGCCTCCAAGGAAATGTCGCAAGCGCTCAGCAGCGCGCCCGATCCCAACAAGCCGCAACTCGAAGGCCTGCTCAAGCGCCTCGAAGCCAAAGACGATATCAACAAGTAATAGTTAGCCAGGGAGACCACACCGCAGGCTACGGAGCGACGGCACGCGCGAGAGTCATCCAATCGGGATTGCGCCAATCGTCGCGCGGTTCGGCGGCTGCTCGGGCGAAAATCCACAGCCGAACGCGTTTGGGATCGACACCAAGTAGGTCCGCAAAGCTCCGAATTGTTACATCAGCGTCCGAGCGTAGCCTCGTCCTGCAATTGAACAGGTGTTGGGTCGCGTCGTAGACGGGATCTCCAACAAAGGGCTTGGGGTCGATGGCCAGCCAAAGTTCGCGCTTCGCCCGCAGGACGTTTCCGGCGTGCAAGTCGGTGGCGAGCAGCACCTCTGTCGGTGCCGTGGCCGGCAGCTCCGAAAAAAGGCGCAGACCTTCCTGGACGAGTCCCATGTCGGGTCGCTGTTCGGGCCATTGTTCCGTCTGGCCAGCGTCTCGCGACTCCAATGTCGCATCAGAGCGGACAAGGGACGAAAGAGGTGCTGCGCTGGTGGCACACGCCACAGCCGTCGCAGCAAGCGTGCGATTATCACATCCTGCTCATATTCCGGGAGTGCGCGAAGTGGCGTCCCTGGTTCGCAACGCTCTAAGAGCATGGCACCTTGATCCTCGTCCGCCGCAAGCAGCCGCACGGTGGGATCTCCGTCCCAGAAGCGCAACCCGCGAATTTCGTGCTCTCCTCCCATATGCGGCATCGCGACCTTCAGCACGGCACTTGTGCCATCCGCTCGCGAGACTCGCGCCACGTAGGAGCAGCTCACGTCGTCGATGGGGGCGTCGAGGGTCAGCGACCATTGTCGCTCTAGGATTCGCAACGTTTCGGGGAGGCGGCGGAGCCAAGCCGCACGCTCTGGGGCCTTGCGGCAGCTTGTTGCTAGGCCGCTTGGGATGCTCAGCGTCATGCCATTTCATTGTAGCCGTTTCAATCGCCTGGCCTTGCGCCAACAGACAATCTCGCTGCGGCTGGTGGAGCTCAGAAGTTGCGCGCCGCGGCTTCTCTACTAAACTGCCCTTTGTTCTCAACAACTTCCAGGATGCTACTCCCACCAACCCCTTTTCTTTCATGCTTTTGCATTGTTGCTCCGGGGTGCGATATCCCTGGTCTTCGCGGAAGGCAAAAGAAGAGGCCGGGCCTGCCTGCTGCAAGCAGGCTCAAACCCGGCATCTACTTGGGGGAACGATTCTTATTGCTGCCTGGGTTGCGCGGCCGGCGGTTGTTGTTGCGGCGGGCGCGGGCGGCTGGCGGGCGGAATGATGCCGTTCATGCGCAGGTACTCAACCATCTGGCCGTAGTGATCCATCGGATGAAAAGTGCCGATATTGGCGATCGCCAGGCGCGTGTTGAGGAACGGGAGCGCCGGCTTGTCGAGCACCGTGACCTGGTTTTCGGGCGTGATGGTGGAAAGCGCTTTGTGGCCGAGCGCGAAAGAGTCCTTCAGATATTGAAGAATTTCGGCTTTGGTTTTCAACGCGGCGGGGCCATTCGATTCTGCCTGGATGTTTTTTGTGTCGAAGGTTTCTCCCATGAGCGGGCCGAAGAACAAATGATTGGCGAAGCCGATGTGCTTCACCTCTTCGGCGAAGGTGCGGACGCCCTTGAATTCGCCGTTGGTGGGAGCGAACCCGTATTTGTCTTCGGGCATGGCTTCGGCGGCGGAAACGACTTGCTGCTCGACGACGCCGTAAAGCGTGTTGAGGACGGACGAGACGGTTGGAGGCTGTTGCTGGGCCGGCGGCGCTCCTTGGGCGCGGAGAGCTGGTGCCGCGGCGGCTGCGCACACCAGGACGAGACAAACAACGAGTTTCTTCATGGATTCTCCTTGACTTCTCTTTGCATACGGAAGCGAGCCGGGAAATATTACGCTGCCACGGCGGAACAAGTCATCTCAAGATTAAGGGGCTCGAGCCCTCGACGATTCAAGCGACTTTGCGGGCCGCTTTTTCGAGCAATTCGTGAATCAGGGTTTGGTAGGGCTTGGACTGCTTCGCAGCCATACGGCGCAGTTGATGAAGCAGACGCGGCGCAATGCGGATGGCGATGAGTTGCTTGGCGTTGCCGGTCGCTGGGCGGCCCACGCGCCGTGCGCGGCGCAGCTCTTCGTCGCTGGACTCCGGAATATCGGAGAGATCGAGGCGGCTATCCGGAATAGGCACGGCGCTCTTTGCGCGTCGCTTGCCGGGCGCTGATGATGCGAATAGTTTCTTTGCCATTTTTCAACCTCCTCAGCGTGTACGCGACGATCAGGATTCTTCCGGTGAAAGAAGATCCGAGACGTTTCGACCGCCACTCGAACTCGGAATGCTCGGGGTCGTCCCAGTCGAGGCCTTCCGGGTCGCTGAAAACGGTGGCGGCCTCTTCAAAGGACACGCCGTGCTTCTTCAGGTTGCTCAGGGCCTTTCTGGCATCCGAAGAGAACACATTATTGTATATACGCTAATTCGGGGCATTTGAAAAGGAACTTCGCAAGAGCAAGAAAAGATTTAACGCAGAGGGCAGAGGACGCAGAGAAGAGAAAGGCGGCAGTTGGGCTGCCCTTCGCGACTCAGGGTAAACCGCACTCCAAGCGACACGCGTCAGGCGCGGGAGAGGGCGGCGCGCTGGGGTTCGGCGACGGAGGTGAGGGCGGCTTCGATGACGTCGAGGCCTTCGTCGAACTGCTCGTCGGTGACGACGAGCGGGACGAGGATGCGGATGACGTTGTTGAACGTGCCCGCGGTGATGGTGATTAGGCCGTGCTCGTAGCAGTAGCGCGCGATTTGCTTGGTTTCGGTGTCGGCGGGTTCGCGCGTGGAGGCGTTGCGTACCATTTCGACGGCGCACATGCCGCCGAGGCCGCGAACGTCGCCGACAAGGTCCCACTTGCTTTGCCAACTGCGAGCGCGCTTTTCAAAGCGTTCGCCAATGGCGATGGAGCGCGCGAGTAATCCTTCTTTCTCGATGGTTTCGATGGCGGCAAGCGCAGCGGCGCAGGAAAGAGGATGGCCGCAATAGGTTCCGCCAAGCGAGCCGACTCCGGGCGCATCCATGATTTCAGCGCGGCCGGTGACCGCGGCAATGGGCATGCCGCCGCCGAGGGATTTGGCCATGGTGATGAGGTCCGGCTCGATGCCGAAGTGTTCGGAAGCGAACCATTTGCCGGTGCGCGCGAAGCCGGATTGCACTTCGTCGGCGATGAAGAGAATGCCGTGTTTACGGCAAATATTTTGCAGGAGCTTGAAGTAATCGCGCGGGGGAACGACGAAGCCTCCTTCGCCGAGAACCGGCTCGGCGATGACCGCGGCAACGGATTCGGGAGCGACGGAGCGCTTGAAGGCGTCTTCGAGGTGATGCGCGAAAGTCTCGGCGGTGGCGCCTTTTTCGCCGCGATACGGATAAGCGAAGGGGATGCGGTAGATGTCGCTGGCAAATGGCTCGAAGCCGGCTTTGTAAGGATGGGTCTTGCTGGTGAGGGACATGGTTAGAAGCGTGCGGCCGTGGAAGGCGTCTTGGAAGCAGATGACCGCGGGCCGCTTGGTATAAGCGCGGGCAATTTTGATGGAGTTTTCGATGGCTTCGGCGCCGGAGTTGACAAGGATGGTTTTCTTGGGGAAGTTGCCGGGAGCGAGCGCGTTCAGTTTTTCAGCGACGGCGACGTAGCCTTCGTAAGGAGTGACGGCGAAGCAGAGATGAAGGAATTTGTCGAGTTGCCCACGAATGGCGGAAAGGACACGAGGCGAGCGATGCCCGGCGTTCAAACAGCCGATGCCACCGGCGAAATCGAGATAGCGGTTGCCGTCAACGTCTTCGAGGATCGCGCCTTCGGCGCGCGCGGCGAAGACAGGCGTGGCGTTGGCAGGGCCGCGCGGGATAGCGGCTTCGCGGCGGGCCATGAGGGCGCGGGATTTGGGGCCGGGGATTTCAGTGCGAAGTTGAATGCTTTTCATGATGTGTTTCTCCGTCGTTACAAACGGTCGGCCTCAGAAGGCGGACCCTACCGAGTCTTGATTTTGGAACACCACCGGCAGAATCGCGCTACTTGCGCCGATGAGAAAGATCCAAATTGCATGTCCTGCCAACGGTGCAAGCCGAAGTGGCAGGCCAAGTTCTTAAGCCAACTGGATTCGTGGACACGATTGGGCCAGAGGCGCGCCAAAGTCTGTGGCGAAAAGACAGGTTTGGTCGCGTTGCCAGAAGAGCCGGGCCCTTCGAGTCTCAGGGTGAACTGAAGCCCTGCCTCTGCAGAGGCGCATTGGCTGCGTTTCGACATTTCAGTACCAGCCAATGGGAGCTTCGTCGAGGTTGACGAAGACCTGTTTGGTTTCGAGATACTCTTCGAGGCCCCAGGGACCGAGCTCGCGGCCGAAGCCGGATTGTTTGTAGCCGCCCCAGGGCGCTTCGACATAAGTCGGCTGCATGTGATTGACCCAAATGATGCCAGCGCGAAGCGACTTGACGACGCGGAAGGCTTTGTAGATGTCGCGGGTCCAGACGGCGGCGGCCAGGCCGTAAGGCGTGTCGTTGGCGATGCGAATGGCTTCGGATTCGCCGTCGAAGGGAATGACGGAAGCGACGGGACCGAAAATTTCTTCGCGAGCGATGCGCGCGGAGTTTTCCACGTCGTAAAAAATCGTCGGCTCGACATAATAGCCTTTACCGAATTGCTTGGGGCGGCCGCCGCCGATGGCGACCTTGGCTTCTTTCTTGCCAATGTCGAGATAGGAAGTGACGCGGTCGTATTGTTCTTTGCTGACGAGCGGGCCCATTTTGGTTTCGCGTTCAAGCGGAGCGCCCAGCTTGATGCCCTTGGCTTTTTCCGTCATCGCTTCGACAAATTTGGAGTAAATCTTTTTCTCGACGAGAATGCGGCTGCCGGCGGAGCAGACTTCGCCCTGATTGATGAACACGCCGAAGAGCGCGCCGTCAACGGCGGCTTCCCAGTCGGCGTCCGGGAAGAAAATGTTTGGTGATTTGCCGCCGAGTTCGAGAGTGACGCGCTTGAGCGTGTCCGCAGCGCTCTTGACGATGATTTTGCCGACGGCCGCGCTCCCAGTGAAGGCGATTTTGTCCACGTTGGGATGCGCGACGATGGCGGCGCCGGCAGATTCACCGAAACCATTGACGATATTGACGACGCCGGGCGGCAGGCCTGCTTCTTCGAACCAGTTGGCAAATTCGAGAGCGGTGAGCGGCGTTTGCTCAGCGGGTTTGAGCACGCAGGTGCAGCCAGACGCGATGGCGGGAGCAAGTTTCCAAGCCGCCATCAAGAGCGGGTAGTTCCAGGGAATGATTTGACCCGCAACACCGACAGGCTCGCGCATCGTGAAGCTGAGAGCGTTGGCCGGGACGGGATTCACGCTGCCGGTGACTTTGTTAGCTAGGCCACCGTAATACTCGAAGCAGGTGGCTACGTCGGCGATGTCGAATTCGGCTTCGACAATGGGCTTGCCGGTGTTGCGGCATTCGAGTTCGGCAAGCGACGCGGCGTTTTGGCGAATTTTTTCAGCGAGCTTGAAGAGAATGCGGCCGCGGTCCTGCGCGGTGGTCGTTGGCCAAGGGCCGGAGTCGAATGCGGCGCGGGCGGCCTTGACGGCTTTGTCGATGTCCGCGGCGTTCGATGATGCGACCTGCGCGATGACCTCTTCGGTGGAAGGATCGTAGACGGGAAACGTTTCGCCCGAGGCGCTGGCGACCCATTGGCCATTGACGAAGTTCCGGTAGGTGCGAACGCTGGTCTTGGCGATGGAGGACATGAGTTGACTCCCTTCCGACTTCATTTCACAACGCAGAGGCGGCGGAAGCAAGCTTGCGCGCGGCTTTGCGCCGACCGTAAATGAAAAAGAAAAACGCGGCGAGACCGATGAAACCCAAGGTGCCGCCGAGCATCCACACTTCGTAAGAAAAAAGCGAAGTAATTTGCTGCGCAGGGAAAAAGGCAAGCGCGATTCCCAGCATGGTGGTCAGCAAGCCGCTCAGGCCTGCGACGACGAGAGTGGTTTTTCCGTAGCGGCCGCGCGTGAAGGATGAATCAAAGCCAAGGCGTAGCAAAGCGCCGAACATGTAAAGAAACGGAATCAACTGGAGTACGACGGCGAGAGAAAGAAGCTTCTGAAAAGTTTCCTGAACGCCGGCGCCAGTGAAAGAAAAATTGATGACGACCAAAATGAGGGAAACCGTGGCGTGTACGATGAGAGCTGCGTACGGCGTCGAGTATTTCGGATGAATTTTGCCGAGCCAGTCCGGCATGTAAAAATCGAGGCCGGCCACAAACGGAATGCGCGCGGAACCACCGAGCCAGGCGGAACCGATTCCGGCGATGGACAAACTGAGCATGAGAGCGAAAGGCGCGATGATCCAGCCGATTCCCACGCGGGCGGACATGTGGCTTACGGCCTGGACGATACCCTGGAGCACACTGATTTGGTCTTTGCTGACCGCCACAAGCAAAGTCAGCGTGGTGCCGATGTAGAGAACGCCGGAAAGGATGCCGCCCCAAGCAACGGCTCCCGGAAGAGTCTTGCGTGGATTCTCAATCTCGTCGCCCATGACGGAAGCGAGCTCGAGGCCGACGAGGCCGAAACAGATCACTCCAAATGCGTTGAAGAGAGAATGCCGGGCGGCGGGAATCTGAAAATCAGCCCAAGTGATGGAAGTTCCGAAGCGCGACCAAATGGCGAAACCGAGGCTAATTAGAAGACCGCCAGCGATGAACGTGCCCAGGCCGCCGATGTTGTTGATCCATTTGCCGACGCCGAGACCAACAATGTTGAGGACGACGAGAACGACAAGAAGCGCAAGCGACGCCGCCAGAGCAAAAGATTTGCTGTCCGCGAGCCCAGAATGCGCGGGGCCAAGAACGAAAACGGAAACACCGACGAAGTACAACATGATAGTCGGGACGTACATCATGTTGTTGGTCCAGTAGCACCAGCCGGAAAGAAAACCGTGGAAATCGCCAAAGACTTCCTTGGCCCAAAGGTAGACGCCGCCTTCGCCGGGATAGCGATGAGCCAATTCAATGACGGCGATGCCCTGTGGCCAGAAAAAGAGAAGAAGCGAAATGATCCAGAGCCAGACGGTGACGCCACCATTCGCAGCGATGGAAGGAACAACGTTGAGGTTGAAGACGGCGACGACGAAGAGCAGAACGAGGTCCCAGCGGCCGAGGACACGCTTCAGATGGGGAGTCTCTTGCGGTTCAGCGACCGATAGGGCCGTTGTGATGACCTCGTTCGCCAAATTCCTCTCCGATCGAGATAAGGCAGGCCCGCCTCCACAAAACGCAATTAGTGGCCGGCGGCACCGACGGAAGCTGAGCCGCGCTCTTGCTGGGCTTTCGCGAGGGCGGGCGCGACTTCTTCGAAGACGGCGAGATGCTGGTCGATATCGGTTTCCGTGTGTTGCACGGAGATGGTCCATTGTTCGTCCCACCAATACGGTTGGGCGAGGACGCCGCGATTGACCATGGCGAACCAATAGTGCCGCCAGAGATCGACGTTGATTTTGGTCCAGTCACGATAGTTGCGGATTTCCTGCGGGTAGAGCATCAAGGCGCCGTTAACGCCGGCGCTGGCGACGTAGGCTTGCAAGCCGGATTTTTTGACGATGGCGCGATAGCCTTCGGTGAGTTTTTTGCTGAGGTTGCCAACGTGAGTGTAGGCATCGCGCGTGAGCACTTCGCGGAACGTGGCGAGGCCGGCGGCCATGGCGACGCGATTGGTGTTGTACGTGCCGCCGTGAAAGACTTTGTGCTGCGAGATGAGGTCCATGACGGCGCGGCTTGCGCCGAAGGCGCCGAGAGGCAAACCGCCGCCGATGGACTTGGCGAGGCAGATCATGTCAGGCTTCACGCCAAAAAATTCGCAGGCTCCGCCCCAAGCAAGCTTTGCGCCGGTCTTCACCTCGTCGAAGATGAGCAGTGCGCCATTCTTTCTGCAAATGTCGCGCAAGCCCTGGAGAAAACCTGGCTGGGGCAAGCAGAGGCCGACGTTCATCATAATGGGCTCGAGAATAATGGCGGCGATTTGGCCGGGAGTTTCGCGGAAGCGGCGCTCGACGCTCGGGAGGTTGTTGAAGGCGGCGACAACGACATTGGCGAGCGAAGCTTTCGGAATGCCAGCGCCGCCGGGAACGCTCGTGGGTGCGTCGGGATCGCCATAATCATCGGCTTTGGGCTTGACGCTGACAAGAGCGGTGTCGTGGAGGCCGTGATAGCAACCTTCGAACTTCAGGATTTTGTCGCGGCCCGTGGCGGCGCGGGCGATGCGGCAGGCGTGCATGGTGACTTCGGTACCGCTGGAGCCGAAGCGCACCATTTCAACGGGATAACGCTTGCAGATTTCCTCAGCGAGCTCCCATTCCTGATCGTGCGGCATGCCAAAAGTGGTTCCGCGATGGAGTTCGTTTTCGACGGCCTTCACCACAGCGGGATGGCAGTGGCCAGCCATGAGCGCGCCGAAGCATAGGTTGTGATCAAGGTATTCGTTGCCATCGAGATCGTGAATACGGCTGCCTTTTCCATCCTTCACGAAAATCGGGTAAGGCTCGTAATGGCGGTAGTTGCTGGCGACGCCCAGGGGAATCCGCTCGAGGGCGCGCTTGTGCGCCGCGGCGGACTTGGGCGTGCGCTTCTCGTAAGTGGCCAGTTCCTTTTGTAGTGCTTCGTGCATGATGCTGCTCCGTGGAATGCAGGTCTGTTCCCTGCGGTCAGTTTGAGGCGGCGAAACCTATTATCTCATGCGAGTTATCTCATGCGAGTTATCTCATGCGAGCGAAGGCGCGGCCCGCAAGAGGTGCGCCGTTGCGGACCAATTCCTCCGCGTTCTTTCAGAAAAGAAGCTTCAGAGCGAACTGAATCAACCGCGGATCCCGCGCGCTTGACACCGAACCAAAAGTACCCGTGTGAGAGAAGTTCCCATCCGGGGTCAGGAACTGCGTGTGGTTGAAGGCATTGTAGAACTCCGCGCGGAATTCCGTATTGACCTTTTCGCTGAGGGGCGTCTTCTTCAAGATCGAGATATCCGACTGGCTGAGGGCCGGGCCGCAGCAAATCGCGCGAGGCGAGTTCCCAAACGTGCCGAGAACGGATGGCTGGAAAGAGGCGGGGTTGAAGAACATGTGCTGCCCACTCGGGCTTATGGTTGTGCGCGGGTTTGAGAAATGAATGGGCGCGACAATGTTCGGCTCACCGACTACTTCAAAATCGGCATCGCTGGTGGTCAGCTCCGAGTCATTGCCGTCCAAAATGCGGATTGGAAAACCCGACTGATAGGTGACGATGGCGGAGACTGCCCAGCCGTTCAACGCTTTCCCGGCAAGATTGTCGCGTTTTGGTATCGGCAACTCCCAGTACGGGCTGAAAACGAAGCGGTGACGGGCGTCGAAGAGGGAAACCGACCGGCTCTTCCCGGCGTCAAAGGGGTTCACAATATTTTCAAAGCTGGATGCGTCGTCAATCGATTTCCCAAAGGTGTAGGCAGCCTGAAATTGCAGGCCATGCGAGAAGTGCTGTTCCAATGAGACTTGCAACGAGTTGAAACTGGAATTGCCCACGGTGTCCTGCGCATAGATGCTGGTGAAGACGGGAACGAAGTCCGGCGGGCAGCCCGTGCCGCTCGTCGGGCCCATGGGTTCGCAGAAGGGTGAAGAGTACGGACGGGTTCCGGTGAGCGAGATCGGAAACGCATTTGGTCCCGTCACCAGGCACTGCGGAGGGACATTAAAATACGGGCAAGGCACGTTGGGGCCCCCTGGAGTTGGTCCGTTGGTGTATGGCAAATGGAAGACAAAACCCGGAGGAAGCGCGCCAGCAGGGACAGTATAGGCGAAGTCTGAGCCGAAGGCGCCGCATCCACCGAAAGTTCCCAGCACCTCAATCAGATCGAGGCAAGTCTGAGGATTTCCTGCGTTCAGATCGCGCGTAAGGAGCAGTCGGTGTCCCTGAGTTCCGACATAACCCACCTGGAGGGTCAAGTCCTTGGCCACTTGGCGCTGAATGGATAGGTTGTATTGATCGGAGTATTGCGAGCGCTGGTGGGGCTGGAATTGGCCGAACATCACGATGGGCCGGAAAATGGACCAATCGACGTTGGAACCTCGCGCGGGACTCAACCTGCTGCCGAACGGATTAGGCGCGGGGATTGAGCCATCTCCGGCAGCTCCTCCCGATGCAAACTCAAACGGCGTATTGAGAAGCGTGCCGAAAAGCGTGTTGCTGCCGCCGAAGGGCGGTTCGGCGCTCATCTGCTCAAGAACAAGCTGTTCGATCGGGTTATAGAAGAGTCCAAATCCCATGCGGACGCTCATTTTGCCCGGACCGCCGGCAACTCTGGACATCAAGCCGGAAGTTGCGCCTGGGCTCCAGGCCAAACCGATTCTTGGCGCGAAGGACTTGTAATAAGTTTGCGTGACGCCATTGGGGAGCCCTCCGTCACCCGGATAGACGAGTCCGAGAGGGAAAGTGAAATTAGCCGGACCCGTAGGGCTGCAATCCGTGCCATTGGCGCTCAAAAGGGCGAAATCCGGATTCGGAGCCCCCGAAGGGAAATTGGGGTTGAGCGCGCAATTAAAATTCGTGTCGGCCACGCCGGGGCGAAAGGTCTGAAGCCGATGCCCTCTGTCGCCGTAAGGGGTATTCAGTTCCCAGCGGAGGCCGTAATTGAGAGTGAGGTTCGGGCGAATCTTCCAACTATCCTGGACGAAGAGAGCCAGCATGGTATTGCGCAGGTTCTCGGCCTGGTTGCCGCCTTGGTTGTAGGTGTTCACGTAGCCCAGCAAATAGTCGGCGTAGGAATCGGCAAAGCCAACGTCATCCACACCAATAATGGCGGGCGTACAAAACTTGTTATCCGGATTAAGGGGATGGCACAAGTCCTGGACGCTGAGGATGGTCATTAGGCCGGTGGTTTCAAAATACAGATTCTGGTCGAAGCGATCCCGGCTTACATCTCCGCCGAACTTCAGGCTGTGCTTGCCCATGATGCGGCTGTAGTTATCGGACCATTCGAATACGTTTCCAATTTGCGGAAGTTCGCCCTCAAAGTTATTTCCAATGGTGAAACCGCCAGCGACCGAAATGTCCGGCAGCCCCGCATGTCCAAGGAGGGTCGTCGTAATCCCTGCGCTCGCAGGCATTGCCGCTCCGCTCGGTAGCGTGCCACCCTGAAAACAATTTGCAGCAGCGATTCCGGGGCAGGTGGTGTGAGCCGTGCCGTCGCTGCTCACGTTGACGGGATGGTCGAACGTCCCTTGCCCTTCACGAAAGTAGGTGAAACGAGCCTCGTTCACAGCCGAGCCCCCGACCGTCCAAGTGTGGCTCAAATTCCATTGCTGGAAACGGGTTTTGTTGTTGTCCCCAAAGCCTGGCACGTTAGCGCCGGCGGCCTGGAAGAAGGAGAAGGGCTGGAAGCGGAAGGAGTCGTCGAAGTAGTAGTACACGGCAAATTGCTGGTTGGCCGTGAGGCGGCGATCGAGGCGCAGGGTGAATTGATCATCTCTCTCTTGTGCGTCCGGGTTGGTGGCCACGTTCCCAGTCCCAGACCCCGGCAGGTATTTCAATAGGGAGAGAGCCGTAGGATCCAGACAAGAGAGAGGAATCTTTTCGTTCGGAAAGACATTCGAATAAAACGAAGCACCGCTATTCCCGGATGGATCCCCACCCGTCAGTCCGTTCTGCGGCAGGCCGGCGGCGGCCTGCTCGCTCATAACGTCTGTATTGCATTGTCCCCCGGAGCGGCCCTGCAAAACGGAAGCAAAGAACGGGTCCGCAAGGGTCCCGTAGAATTGCGACTGGTTGTTTTGTGCTCCAATTCCGGAAAAATCCGCGCATGGAACACCTGCAATACAGGAGGCCCCGGCCCCTCCGAGTTCCGAAGTTGTAGGCAAGGTCACCAAGCCCGACGAAATTCCCTGGCGGGTGCGGCGCCCCTCGTACGAACCAAAGATAAAGGTACTATCCTTCTTGAGCGGACCGCCGAGCGTGCCTCCAAACTGATTCTGCTTGAAGTTTCCCCGCGTTGTGTCAAAGAAGTTGCGGGCATCCAGGACGGTGTTGCGAAAGAAATCGTAAACGTCACCGTGGAGGTCGTTGGTGCCAGACTTGGTGACCACATTTACCACCGCGCCTGAGTTCCGCCCGTACTCGGCATCAAAGGTATTCGTCACCACCCGGAATTCTTCGATGGCGTCCGGCGAAGGCTGGATCGCAGGCAAGTTGACGAAGATATCGTTCGCATCGCCGCCGTTGACCATGAAGTCGTTCGCGCGGCCCCGCCCTCCGTTCACCGACACCACACCGGGTTGGTCGCTGCCGTAGAACAGGTTCGCACCCACAGTGGACTGGACGCCCGGCTGTAACTGAAGCAACTGATATGTGTTCCGCGTGTTCAGCGGCAATTCGGTGACTGCCCTTTCATTCATGACGGCCCCGAGCTGCGTGGAAGTGGTATCGACGACAGGCGGCGCGCCGGTGACTTCCACGACGTCCGTGGAGCCGCCGACCTGCAATGCAATGTCAGCGCTGATCACCTGGTTGAGGTCGAGGGGAATTCCTTTGCGCACATACTTTTTGAAGCCTTTGCTGAGGGCTTCTATTTCATAAGAACCCACAGGCACTTCGAGGAAGATGTATTCGCCGTTGGCGCCGGTTTGCACGTCGCGTGTAGCGTGAGTCGCTTCATTAATCAGCGTGACCGTGGCGCCGACGACAGCGCCGCCGCTCGGATCGGTCACTGTGCCGCGGATGCGGCCGCCGGTGCTCTGCGCGTCCATAATAGGCGCAGCCACACTCATTGCAAGAATTAGAGAGAGCGTTAGTGGAATGCTGCGGTCGCACAACGAGGGAAATCTCCAAAAGAATGACGTTGCTTTCATGAATTCACCCCTTGCCCCGAAGACGCATGGAGAGGAGTGCATCTTCGTGGTTGCTGTGCCCCTGAAACCTTACTATAATCCCGCAAACTTAGAGAAAGTCGGTGGCGGTGTCAAGCAGAAAGAATTTATCGCAAGGATTAGCGGCGCGAAAAGGAACGCGGCTCCTGCGCATCAGCGAAGTGGCTCGACGTGTGGGAATTTCTTCATCGGCGCTGCGCGCCTGGGAAGCGCTCGGGCTGGTGACTCCGCAACGCACGCAGAGCCGCTACCGGCTCTACGGAGAATCCGACGTGCGGCTGCTGCAGCGCGCGATTTTTCTACGCCGGGCCCGTGGCCTGAATCCTCCCGCTATCGTGCACGTCCTGAAGCACCAGGGCGTGGTGTCGCCACGCGCAGAAGGCACGGTTGCTCCGGGGCAGCGTTTTCGGCGGTTGCGTGTCAAACGAGGACTTTCGCTGGCGCAAGTCGCCAAGGCCACGGGCGTTTCTGTCGGTTTCTTAAGCGCGCTGGAGCGCGGTCAAATGCGTTCATCTGTCGCAACGCTCCGCCGCATCGCAAAGTTCTATGGCACCAACATTCTTTCGCTCTTCGAAACCGCGGGCGAGAATCAGCGCCTAGTGCGGCCTTCCGAAAGAAAAATTCTGGAAACTACGCCGGATGTTCGCATGGAACTGCTTGCCTGGGGCAACACGGCGATGGAGCCTCACCTTTTCCGCGTAAAGCCCGGCGGCGGCAGCGGCGAGTCCTACTCTCACGAGGGCGAGGAATTCCTGCATGTTCTTCGGGGCGACTTTGAAATCTGGCTGAATAAGAGCGAGCATTACCGGTTGAAGCCCGGCGACAGTCTTTATTTTGAAAGCTCGATTCCGCACCGCTGGAAGAATCCGGGGCGCAAGGAAACCTGGGTGCTGTGGGTCAACACGCCGCCGACATTTTGACGGCAAATGCCATGAAAAGATCGCGCTTCGTGAGTTAGGGCGTGGAAGAGTATCGCGGATGTGGGCGGCTTTTGCGAGACGCCGCGAGAAAACGGAAGGTTCGCTGGAAGTACGCAAGCTGACCGACCTGATTGTCATTTCTCAGAACATTTTTGACATTAATCCGCATAAGATTGGAGCGACCAAGGTGGTGACCACTATCGTTGGCGGACGCCTGGTCTATCAAGCCGATTCCAAATAGGCGGAGGGGCGATGAAACGTCGCACGATGCTTCTCGGACTTCTCGCGGTTTCGCTCGCGTGCGTCGCTTGTGGGAAGAAAGAAGATTCGCTGAGTCTTCTAGTTTGGGAAGGCTACTCCGACGAGACCGCGGTCCACGATTTCGAGGTAACTCATCACTGCAAAATCTCTGCTTCTTACATGGGCTCGAGCGATGAGCTCGTTGCGAAGCTGCGTGGCGGAAGCGCCTCGAATTACGATGTGATTTCTCCTTCGAGCGACGTTGCCGCTTCCATCGCGCGCACCGGGCTGGCGGCTCCGCTGGACCTGTCGAAATTGCCTTCGTACTCGCAGCTCTCTTCCAAACTTCGCGATTTGCCTCTCGTCAAAGTCAACGATCAGGTCTACGGCGTACCGTTCATGTGGGGGCCGAATCCGCTTCTTTACGACACGACAGCCTTTGCACAGCCGCCAGACTCCTGGGCGATTCTTTGGAATCCCAAGTACAAAGGAAAAATCTCTGTTTGGGATGACCTCTCGACGGTGTACATGGCGGCACAGATTCTAGGTTACGACAAGCCGGATCCGTCGCGTCTGTACAATTTGAGCGACGAGGAACTGGCGGCCGTAAAGAAAAAACTGATTGAACTGAAACCTAACATTCGAAAAATCTGGTCCACCGGCGGCGAGCTTACGAATCTTTTTGAAAATCACGAGATTGTTCTCGCCATGGGCTGGCCGCTGAATACCAACGATCTTCGCAAAGCGAACTTCCCCATCGGAGAAGCTATTCCGAAAGAAAACACCACAGGCTGGATCGACCATTTGATGATCACTGCGGCCAGCAGCCACAAAGATCTTGCTCTCGCCTTTCTCGAGTACATGATCGAGGCCAAGACGCAAAAACTGGTGACGGACCGGACGCATTACACTCCGGCGAATCCTGGCGCCGCGCAATTTCTCACCGCCGACGAAATCAAGGGCCTGCACCTCGACCATCCCGGTGCTTACATGCAGCGCATTTACTTTTGGCAAGATGTTCCGCGGCGCTCGAAATACAATGAGATTTGGAACGAGGTGAAGGCCGCGCAGTGAGCGCTTCTCCTGCCAATCCGCCAGAGCAAAACACGGCCGAAGGCGCAGCGCTTCTCGAAGTGCGCAACGTAAAAAAGCATTTTGGCATTACCGACGTTCTAAAAAACATTTCCATAAACATCGCCTCCGGAGAGTTCCTTACCCTTCTTGGAGAAAGCGGTTCGGGCAAAACGACCCTTCTCCGCCTGATTGCTGGATTTGAGCAGCCCTCCTCGGGAGAGATCTGGATGGGCGGAGAGCGATTGGACACCCAGCCGCCTTACAAGCGCCCTGTGAACACTGTTTTTCAGAACTACGCGTTATTTCCGCATCTCAATGCGCGCGACAACGTCGCTTACGGCCTTCGCGTGAAAGGCACACCTGCCGGCGAAATCAATGGCCGCGTGGAAGAAGCGCTTTCTATGGTCAAGATGCAAGGTTTTGCAACGTCCAAGCCTTCTCAATTGAGCGGCGGCCAGCAGCAACGGATCGCGCTGGCACGCGCGCTCGTGAATCGCCCGCGACTGCTTTTGCTCGATGAACCGCTTTCGGCGCTTGACGCGAATCTCCGCAAGCAGATGCAGAGTGAGCTGAAATCGCTGCAAAGGGAAATCGGCATTACGTTTCTTTTTGTCACGCATGATCAGGAGGAAGCGATGGCGCTCTCCGACCGCATCGCATTGCTTCGAGACGGCACACTCGAACAAGTCGCTTCGCCACGCGAGATCTACGCACGCCCCGCCACCGCCTACACCGCGCAGTTTATTGGCCAGACTAATCTTCTCCGCGGAGAAATTCGCGGCAGCATTGCCACTTGCGGCGCGTTGCGCTGGCCGCTGGAAGCGACCGACGGCCCGATCACCTTTTCGCTCCGCCCGGAAGCCATTCGACTTTCTGCGGATGCGAAGCGGCAGCCCAGCGAAGTGAAGTTTCGCGCTGCGATCCACCAACAACTTTATGGCGGATCGAGCGAACTGCTCGAAGTGGATTGCGGCAACGGCCAGAGGTTGCGCGTTCGCATCCCGCCGCGCGGCCCGCTCGCGGGTGAACACGACTTTGTCTTTTCGATCTCGGACGCCATTCGCGTCGAGGAGTAACAGCTCGCGGCCAGGGCATGTATTCCCGCGCTTACAAATCGCTCGTTTCCATTCCACCGCTGTTCTGGGTGGGAGCGTTCCTTTTACTTCCGTACGCACTCATGTTCGTGCACAGCCTGTGGGCAGTTCAGGATGGCGTCATCGTTCACCACTGGAATTGGGGAAACTATAAGACGCTCTTTTCGAATCCGCTCTATGCCGAAGTGCTTTTTCGCACGATGCGCATTGCGGCTTCTGTCACTCTCTGTTCGCTCCTTCTCGGCTATCCGCTTGCCTACTATTTGGCGTTCCACGTACACGCACGCAAGGAACTCCTCTACCAGCTCGTCATCGTGCCGCTGTGGGTCAGCTATCTCGTGCGCGGCTACGCCTGGAAGACCATCCTGGGCAGCGACGGTGTGTTGAGCGGTTTCTTGCAATACTTGCATCTCACTCACGAACCGGTTGCGTTCTTCCTTTATAGCCCATTCGCCGTCGTGCTCATGTTGACGCACATCTACACGCCCTTCGTTTTTCTGCCCATCTACGCTGCGCTTGAACACATTCCGCGACCGCTTATCGAGGCTTCCCAGGATCTTGGCGCCAGCTCTTTGCAAACCTTCTGGCGCATCATTCTGCCGCTCTCGATGCCGGGCTTGCTTGCTGGCGCGACGTTTGCGTTCCTTCTGTCGCTGGGCGACTTCCTCGCGCCGCTCCTCGTCGGCGGCCCTTCCGGAACTATGATCGCTAATGTCGTGCAAAGCCTTTTTGGCGCGGCATTTGACTGGCCGCTCGGCGCCGCCATTTCTGTCGGAATTCTGGTCATCACCATTTCTCTCCTTTTTCTGAGCGAATTCCTCGAAAAGCGCTGGGCCTTCAAATGAAGTCGCAACTCACAACTCGCCGCGCGCCGCTGCTCGCCCTCTATGCGGCGGTCGTTTTCGCCTTCATTTATTTGCCAATCGTGGTGCTCATCCTTTATTCGTTCAATCGCGATGGCGTCGGCGGCTTTCCTCCGCGTCATCTCACCTTCAATTGGTACGCACAACTCTTCGCCGACTCTTCTATCTGGGATTCCGTCCTGAACAGCTTGAAAGTGGCTGCCGGCAGCGTCGCTCTGTCTTTGACGCTCGGCCTGCTCGCGGCACTCGCGCTCGATCGCGCCAGCTTTCCCGGCAAACT
>Ga0209166_10001265_pt1 | contig 21760 bp, 17 predicted proteins | sample Coa_R1_3_FD_187151 | JGI IMG/M metagenome (GOLD analysis project Ga0209166, IMG submission 187151) | Surface soil microbial communities from Centralia Pennsylvania, which are recovering from an underground coalmine fire - Coalmine... | ecosystem: Environmental > Terrestrial > Soil >... | reverse complement strand
GGAATAAGGTTTAGCCATCTCTGCGCCGAAGGATCGCCTGAGCAGTATAGTCTACACTAGATATAAAAATGCTTTAAAGATGTTATCTGCGTTCGCCGAGATGTACGCTCGACGGCCGGCACGGGGCTAACGCTTAGAGCGGCTCTGAAACGCGAGAACTGGCCAGCACCCGGCGGCTCACAACCGAGAGCATTTTGGAACTAGCCTGTTTGTGAGTGAATCTGAGGTGAACATCGACCCGGTTTTCTCCGATGGCTCTGCTGCCGTGATTCGGAGTCTCTAACGCGGCGTCCTTGCTGAGCACTCGACAACTTTCGGCGGGTGATCCCGCTGAAATCCGCTCTCGACGTTTTACACCGGAGCTGTACCGCCTAATTCACTTTGGCTCGATGATTGGGCCATTCGTGATGAGCTTCGAATCCACTATGCCGATCTCGACCCGGCGGTTGGCAGCCCGCGCTTGGTCGCTGTCGCCCGGAACGCGCGGGTCGGACTTGCCAAAACCCTTGGCGCTCATAATTTTCGGGGAAATTCCGGCCTGTACCAGGAAGTCGCGGACAGCTTCGGCGCGACGCTGTGAGAGTTGCAAGTTGTACTTCTGCGTGCCGACGTCGTCCGTATATCCGTAGACAGCAACCGTGTATCCCTTAAGCGCCATCAGGATCCCGGCGATGCGATTGAGGATGTCGCGGTATTCCGGTTGAATGTTTGCCTTATCAAAGTCGAAGCGAATTGACTTGCTGTCCAGCGTCATCACCAAGCCCATCGCGGTACGGTGCGTTTCGGCGATTTGCCCGAGAGCGTCTTGCAGTTGTTGAAGTTCCGCCTCTCGCTCTTGCCGATATTGCTCAGCCTGCTGTTTGGCTTGATCCGCTTTTTGCTGCTCGACTGCGGCCTGCTGCCGCGCAAGTTGCGCCTGCGCCTCCGAGTCCGATTGAGCCTGCTTCGCCAAGTCGCGCTCTTGAGCGGCTGCCTGCGCGTTCGCAGCCGCTTGCGAAGCTTGCTGAGCGGACGTCTGCGATTGTTCCTGTACCCGCTCGACCTGCCGGCTGAGAGCTTCCGTCTGCTGGCTGAGCTGTGCCACCTCGCGCTCCAGGCGACGGACCGATCTTAGATAAACAAACCCAAGAATCAAGCTGAGCGCGATTGCGATCACTCCCAGAGCCAACGCCAACTTCCCTTGAGACTTGCCAGGTGCATACCCAAGTCCACGCTCATCCAGCTTTAGCGGCACTCGTGAAGAATCCATCATTTGGCCAATCTTAGCTTGGAATTCTATAGAAGCAAAATGAAATAGCTCGCGGATTGCCGGCTAACAAGAAGTTATGTTCCTCGGAGACAAGATCGGTACCGGCAAGTTGGCTTATGGGAAGTGATCGCGATTGTCCCGGTTGCGAGCAACTCGGAAGCTAATGACCCATCCATCAGCCGAACCTCGATGCGCAAGAGTTGCGCGGCCCATTCGTGCGGCCCTTGGCGATCATCCGAGTCTTCGCCAAGGGCCTTTTCCGTCAATTGTGTGAAGCCGGCTCCGAATCTTCTGTCGAACTCTCCGCTTCTGCCGCGGCAGGGCTCTGGTCGGGCAGAATCTTCACTGTCCTCAGAATTCCATCCAGACGCCGCAGCACCTGATCAGGATCGACTTCTCTTGCCAGGCCATCTTCATTGCGGGTCTTCACTCCCATCTCGAACTCATAGCAGGTGCTGTTGCTGAAGGTCACATACTGGCGCAGCCTGGCTGCATGACCGCCGCCGCCGTTCTGGGTCTCAATCCAGTGGAACTCGACCCCGTTGATGGTGTCGGTTCCCAGCTTGCCATCTTTAGGCACAACGAGCGACGATTCGCATTCCTGCTGACTCAGGTCTTGGTTGAGACTCAGCGCGAAATATCCGCTTTCGTAATCGGTACCGGCATAGAAACCCTTGGGAATGTCGATCCTGGCCAACGTGATCTGTCCGTCGTCGTGACCGTCGGATTTCGGCCGCAGCGAGGCGTCACCCTGGGCAACAGCTCTTGCGCTCAGAAACGCATACTGCCACGGGTAGACAAACGAAACTCCGTAATCCCGGCTTTTGTAGGTGATCAACTTTGGGATAGGCGGCTTCTCTGCTGAAGATGTCTTGGCGTTGGTGGTGGCCACAGCCGCCGCTGGGCCGGCGATGGGCGTGCCGGTTTGAGGCGCATCCGCGCGCAAGCTTGCGCCCGCCGGCATGGACGAGCTTACTGCCTCTCCGGAGTTCCTCGAGCAGGCGACGGTAGTCGCCACCATAGCAAGCGCGGCGAGCAGAATGACAAGGTGAACCTTGCGGATCGATGGTGTGATGGACGCATTGGATAGTTTCATAACGGCCTCCTGGGACCACTGCTGTCAGTGCAAAGCACAGACCAGTGCAGGCCGCGTTGATTCTTCGGGATTTACAGTCTTCGCAGTCAGGGACGAGCGTGGCCACGCTGACACAGTGTGGGACCAGCGAACACAACTGACATGCGCTTCCAACATTGTTTCCTTGTATTCGGTCCTTAATCAGGCGTGATACTGTTCGTCACTGACCTGCTCCATCCAGTCGACAACCTTCCCGTCGAGCTTTTCCTGAATAGCGATGTGCGTCATGGCCGTGGTCGGCGTAGCCCCATGCCAGTGCTTCTCGCCGGGCGAGAACCAGACCACCCAAAATGCCAATTCGCATGTTGTTCCTCCCGAGAATTGACCGCTTTATCGATTGATCAATTTCTGCAGGTTTTCCGGGTACCTTTCCCCTTGCACCGGGATCTTCGCCGCCGCGTAGTCGATTTGGCGGAGATCGCCGGACGTAAGTTCGATGGCAGCGGCTCCGATGTTCTCTTCGAGACGATGCAGCTTCGTTGTACCTGGGATCGGCACAATCCACGGCTTTTGCGCAAGCAGCCAGGCAAGCGCGATCTGAGCAGGTGCCGCCTTCTTTCGTTCCGCAACCTGGCTCAGCAAATCAACCAGGGCCTGATTCGCTTTCCGGGCCTCTGGGGTAAAGCGAGGGACGATGTTGCGGAAGTCGGTGCTCTCGAACTTTGTATTCTCGTTGATCTTTCCGGTAAGGAAGCCCTTGCCAAGAGGACTGAATGGAACGAATCCGATCCCGAGTTCCTCGAGCGCCGGTAAAATTTCCTCCTCAGGCTCTCTCCACCACAGCGAGTACTCGCTCTGGAGTGCCGTGACCGGCTGAACTCGGTGTGCGCGGCGGATCGTCTGCACCCCTGCTTCAGAAAGTCCGAAGTGCTTCACCTTGCCTTGCTGAATCAACTCTTTTACCGCTCCCGCGACGTCTTCCATCGGGACGTTCGGATCCACGCGGTGCTGGTAGAACAAATCGATGACATCGGTCTTGAGGCGCTTGAGCGAGGCTTCGGCGACTCGCTTGATGTGCTCTGGCCGGCTGTCCACTCCATTCAAAGCTCCCGTTTTGGGATCGAATTTAAAGCCGAACTTGGTGGCTATCACCACCTGGTCACGGTACGGAGCCAGGGCTTCGCCCACGAGTTCCTCGTTTGTGAACGGACCGTACGCCTCTGCGGTATCGAAGAATGTAACGCCGTGTTCGACGGCCGCCCGAATAAGGGAGATTCCCTCCTGCCTGTCGACCGCGGGACCGTAGCCGTAGCTCAGCCCCATGCAGCCCAGCCCAATGGCTGATACTTCCAAATTGCTTTTTCCAAGTTTGCGCTTTTGCATGACTGCTCCTTTCAAATTACTTCTCGTTACAAATTGGGGCCAGATTACGACACTGCGTTTGCACGTTGCTTCTCGCGCCAGCGAGCGGGTGGAACTCCTTCCCATGAGCGGAAAGCGCGAACGAAGGAGTTGGAGTCCTCATATCCGAGGAGGTAGGCAGCTTCATTCAGCTCGAGGACGGAGTTATTGAGATAGTGGCGAGCAAGCTGGTGACGAGCTTCTTCTAAAACGCGCTGAAAGCTGGACCCTTCGTCTTGCAAATGCCGCTGTAGAGTGCGGGAGCTGATATGCAGCGCATCGGCGATGTCCTCGATGGTGGGACGCCGGCCGGTGAGTTTTTGCTGTATGGCTATGCGGACGCGCTCAACAAAGTTGTCGTTCCCGTTCTCCTGCTTCAGCTCTTCCTCAAACTGCGGCGCAAGCATCCCCAGAAGCTCGGCATTGCGGGTGACGAACGGCCGCTGGACGTCGGCGGCGCGAAACACGATCGCGTTGCGAGGTGCTCCCGAGACCACTCGGCAGCCGAAGTGGCGCTCAATGATCTTCACGTGCGAGCGAGGTTGCACGAACTCCACGCGCACCGGCGAGAGGCGGGTGCCGGTGCCGTGACGAGCAATCGAGAGCACCCAGGCGAAGCAGCATTCGTTCAGCACGGGAGGCTCGACTTCGTCAGCCAGAAGCCAGCGGAACTGGATCCTCCACTCTTCATCATCGGTTTCCTGCAGGATCTCTTCCGGACAGGTGAGCTGTTTGTAGCGAGCCATTTGCTCCACGGCTGCACCGAAGTTCGCTGATGAGAGAGCGGCGAGACCGATGGGGGAGAATCGTTCGGTTTTGGTTTCCGTGCCGAGCAGGAGACCAATCGCCGGGTTTGTGCTGACTTCTCCAATGGCACGCCACAGAGCAAAGAGTTCTTCAGTCTTGAGGAGCACGCGCGGTTGATTGATGAATCCCTGAGGAAGCCCAGCTCTGCGCAGGACTGCAGAAGCAGGGATTCCCAGTTCTTCCAACTTCAGAAAAGTGCTGCCAGAAAAGCGAAAGTTCTTATTCATCGGGTTACTCAGATCTGAGAGATGCCATGTCTATGGAGAAGCGGTACTTCACATCGGACTTGAGCAGTCTCTCGTAAGCTTCGTTAACCTTCTGGATGGGGATGACCTCGACATCAGCAGTGAGGTTGTGCTGCCCGCAGAAGTCGAGCATCTGCTGGGTTTCGGCGATGCCGCCGATGGGCGAACCGGAGAGGCTGCGGCGCCCCATGATCAGGCCGAACGCCGAAACCGCAAGAGGTTTCTCTGGCGCTCCAACCAGGGTGATGTTGCCATCGCGGCGCAACAGATTGATGTACGCATTGATGTCGTGATCGGCGGCGACAGCATCGAGGATGAAGTCGAAGCTGCCGGCGTGCTTTTGCATCTCGTCCGCATTGCGCGAGATGACGACCTCGTCTGCCCCGAGGCGAAGTGCGTCTTCCTTCTTGTTGGGGGAAGTCGTGAAGACAACAACGTGGGCTCCGAGGGCGTGTGCGAACTTCACGCCCATGTGACCGAGGCCGCCGAGTCCGACCACGCCAACTTTCTTGCCTTTGGTGACGCCCCAGTGGTGCATGGGCGAGTACGTTGTGATTCCGGCGCAAAGCAGAGGAGCGACCCCGGCAAGCTTCAGGTTCGAGGGAACGCGGAGGACAAACCTCTGGTCCACGACGATGCTGTCGGAGTAGCCGCCGTAAGTTACACCACCCAGATGCTTGTCGGGGAAGTTATACGTAAGCGTGAAGTTTGGGCAGAACTGCTCGAGGCCCGCCTGGCACTCGGGGCAGGTGCGGTCCGAATCCACCATGCAGCCGACTGCGGCGAGGTCGCCGGACTTGAATTTAGTCACCGCGGAGCCGACGCGGGTGACGCGGCCGACAATCTCATGGCCGGGAACGCAGGGGTACACGGTGGGCATAACGCCGCTCCACTCGTTGCGGACTTGGTGAAGATCGGAGTGGCAGATGCCGCAATACAGAATTTCAATCTGTACGTCGTGTTCGGTTGGATCGCGCCGTGCGATCGTGGTGGAGGCCAGCGGCGATTTCGGACTAACAGCGGAGTAAGCTTTCGCGTTGAACATGTGCCTACTATAGATGCTCAGCGCGCGTTCCGATATGCAAAACACGCCATTGTGCATGCAAAATACGCCAGAATGCGTGAGAGCATCTAGTTTTTTAGTCCAGATTAGTAATGGGAAGCCCGGCTTACGCGATTCATGGGAAGTCGGCCTGTAAACGGCACGACTAAAAAGGCTGCGGAAAAACGTTTATTGGTTACGAACTCTTTGCCGGCTTGTGGAATTGTCCGCGTCTGGCCAATCAACGGGATTTGAACTCTGCTGCTGCCGCACATTTCGCGTCGAATTACTTTCTCATCGCGGCGATGGCGAGCGCGGCCAATTTGCGCAGATGCTGCTGAAGCTCCTGGCGGTCACCCTGCACCTTGGCGTCGTGCTTGGCCCCCTCTGCCGCCCGGACCAGGATGTAGACGACCTCATCCAAGGTGAGTCCCTGCGGCGGCCCTCCGATCTCGCCGGTTTTCTGGAGCGATCGCAAAAATCTCGCGAGCCGCTCCTGGTATTCCGCATTCAGGTGGCTGATCCTCGACCGCGCCAGCTTTGAGAAGGTCTCCTCCAGCTCCGGCATGTGCTCGGACTTGCTGAAAAGCTCGAACCCCATTCCAAAGTAGGCATCGAGCAACCCAGTCAGCCGGTCCACTGCCGTGCCGCCCGCGCGCTCGGCGGCAGCGCACCGCTGTCGCACCTGGCCGGCGAGATATTCAAGGATTGCCAGAAAGACCGCCGCCTTGTTCTCAAAGTGCAGGTATACGGTGCGCTTGGCCACCTGCGCCGCCTGGGCAATGTCGTCGATGGAAGTCTTGCGGTATCCGTAGCGGGTAAACAGCTCCAGCGCCGCCAGCACGATGGCATTCGGCTTGGGCGAACTGCTTTCTTTGGCTCCGGCATTTTTTTTTTGAATCTTTTTTACCCGCATTCCATCCAAACTCAAACTAAGTATACCAGAGCAGTATATCTGGTATACATGTTCAGGAGAAAGTTCGGAGAGCAACCACCACCGTGATTCGTTCGATCAGAGAAAGAACTTGAGCGAATGCGGTGATACAGACGGCAGCAAATACAGTGAGGTCATCATGAAGATTCTTCTCTTTGGCGCTACGGGCCTGGTCGGTGACGGGGTGCTGCGCCGGCTCATCGCGGGCTGAACCAGTTGGCGAGGAGCTTTAGCGAACTGCAGAAGAAGCAGGGGTTATGCGGATAATCGGCAAGCGAATTTCCTGCGACACTACGCCAAGAATGCGAATCGTAGGGTTGAGAAAGTTAGTCGAGGAATCGAATGACACGAAAACGTTTGATAGGTTTCATTGCAGTGATCCAGTCCGTTCTCTGTTTGACGCACCTTCTCCTCTATGAGACGTGGGCCTTTTCGCCCACAGCGAGCAATACCCCCGGGGCATTCTGGATCAAGCCGGCCCTTGGCTTTTTGTCGGTGAGCTTTGTCGCCGCTTCGCTACTCGCCATTCGCTATACCAATGCTGCCGTGCGCGCGTTTTACAGAGCTGCCGCGATTTGGATGGGGCTGGTGAGCTTTCTCTTTCTCGCCTCGGTTTCTTCCTGGGTAATTTTCGGAGTTGCGCGGGTGGCGGGGCTGGAGCTGAACTTCCATCGCACCGTGGAATTGCTGTTCGGTGCCGCCGTCGTGGCCGGAGTCTACGGGGTTTTCAACGCAAGCTGGACGCGGATCACGCGAACGACGGTGCGGCTGGCGAACTTGCCGGCGGCGTGGCGCGGGCGAAGAGCGGCGCTGATCAGCGATCTGCACCTGGGGCATGTGCGCAACGGCAGTTTTCTGCGGCGCATGGTTGCAAAGATTTTGAAGGAAGCCCCGGATGCGATTTTTATCGCTGGGGATTTGTATGACGGGACGGCCATCGACGCGCGACGAGCAGCGGAGCCATTGAAGAAATTGGTGGCGCCACACGGCGTGTATTTCGTCGCGGGAAATCATGAGCAATTTGGGGACGACAGCAAATATCTGCATGGCATAGCGGCGGCCGGAGTCCGCGTGCTCAGCAATGAGAAGGTGGAAGTGGACGGTTTGCAGATTGTTGGCGTCCCTTACCGCAGCGCGGCGCACGATGGCCACTTTGCGTCGGCGCTACGCGGCCTCCGCCTGGACCGCGACCGCGCCAGCATTCTGTTGACGCATGCGCCCGACCATCCGGAGATTGCGGAGGCCGCCGGCGTTTCCCTGCAGCTCTCCGGGCATACGCACCTTGGGCAATTCATACCCTGGAGCTGGATGGCGCGGCGGATTTACCGGCAGTTTGTGTATGGCTTAAGCCGGATCGGGAAGATGCAGGTTTTCACTTCGAGCGGAGCAGGAACATGGGGACCGCCGCTGCGGCTGGGATCGAATCCCGAGATTGTAATGCTCGAATTCCAGTAAAGTTACCAGAGCTTGTTTCAAAAATATCTTTTGGTTCGAACGTTTCGACCTCAGGGGCTAAAGCCCGCATCTTTTAGGGCCTAAACGGCACGACTGAAGAGGCTGCAGAAAAACTCAATTTCTGCGAAATCTTTCGGAAGGGCACAGCTTCAGCTGTGCCGTAAGTCGTTGGAAAATAACACTTCCTTGCTGTCGGGGATGAGCTTTGTAGCTCACCCAAGGTGATGAAAACAGTTGACCAGGTTTTGACTCAGCCCCGGCAGGGGCGGCGTATTATAGCCCAGCGCTTCTAGCGCTGGGTCGCTGCCAAGAATGATCACAGTCCCGTAAGGGACGACGCCTGCTGGGAGCCTCAAATGCGTTTTCGACCGTGCCGCAGGCATGCGCGTAGCGAAGCGGAGCGCACAGAATAAACGTTTTTCCGCAGCCTCTGAAGTCGTGCCCTGATACAAAACCTATTTTTGAAACCGGCTCTGGCTTTCGGCTGAGTTGAAAGGAGATCAAACGTGAAGGTGATTCTTTTCGGAGCAACGGGTATGGTCGGACAGGGCGTCTTGCGCGAATGTCTGCTCGATCCCGGGGGGTGGAAAGCATTCTCACCATTGGGCGCAATGCCACCGCGCAGCAGCACGAGAAGCTGCAGGAAATCGTACCCAAGGACATTTCTGATCTCTCGGCGATTGAAGGCAGGCTCTCGGGACGGATCGTGACCTCGCGTTAGCGGCGTGTGCTCACTCGTCCGCTTTGATCTTTAGATCTAGGGTCGATCCAGGGCCGGTAAACGTAGAAAAGACTTCGTTCGCAGCCGATGTAAAATTCATGGGTGATGAATCTGCGCGAGTATCGAAGCCCGGATTTCGACGAGCTCTGGCGCATTGACCAGGAATGTTTCCAGGAAGGGATCGCATATTCCAGGCGTGAGCTCGCCTGGTATATGAATCGCTCGCGGGCCTTCACTCTGGTTGCTCACGGCGCGCCGGGGCAGGCCGAACAAAAAGCCGGTGGAAGAATTTTGGGATTTGTTGTGGCTGAATCCGACCCTTCGGGCGTGGGACACATCCTTACCATTGACGTGCGTCCCGATGGACAGCGCACCGGTGTCGGTTCCCTCTTGCTGGAGGCCGCTGAGCGCCGGTTGATCCTGGAGAAAAGCAAGGCGGTCCTGCTGGAGACTGCCGTGAGCAATACGGCGGCCCTGGCCTTTTACAAACATCATGGTTACTCGGTGATTGAAACCATTCCGCGCTATTACCTCAATAGTATCGATGCCCTGGTCATGGGCAAACGGCTGGAAGACGGCCGGCGGATGGAAGCGAAGAGAGCTAGGGTGAAAAAAACATAGAAAAACCGCTCTCTACCGGGGCTATAATTCGCCTTAGGCCCCTCAACCTTCGTGACGGCCACTCGTCTAATCAGCAAGCCGGCTCGAAGTAGTACCAGGGACCGGTTCAAAACCCGATGAAAGAGGTGGCGTATGTCGCAATTGATGACAGTGCTGCTGAGTGTCTGGGGAGTGCTGACCGGTGTTCTTGTCCTTCTGTTGATTTACCGTAGCACCTTGGCCATGCATGAGGATGACCAGCTCTTCCTCAACGATGCCGAATCCCACTTGCAAGTTGAGCAAACCGAACTGCAGAGGCGAATGAATAGAATTCAGCCGATTTTACGCATCCTGGGCGCTGGCTCTGGACTGCTGATCCTGGTAATCGGTGCTCTCGCGCTCTGGCAAGGAATCGCGCAGAGCCATTTGTAACTGCGGTTCGCATGCATGAAAAACGGCCCTTGAGTGAGAGCTCTCGCGCTCTTAAGCGAAGAGTTTTGTTTGAGAGAAGTAACCCGCGCTTTTAGCGTGGGTTTTTGTTTTGCAGCCGATTTAAGTTGGATTCAACGTAAACGTTAGAGGAAATGCACGGTTGACAAACATCGCGATTCCTTGCGAGCAGTATTAAACTGCGCTCACGGCGCAGCTCAATGAGCGCAATGGGGATGTTGCGCCAACAACTCACAACTTCCGAGTTGCCGACTATACGCACAAGTGGAAAGTGCGCTGCGGCTTCCGCCTTTATCCGCAGCGCCCACTGGGACTTCTCTGCATGCTAGACTAGGCGAAATCCTATGCGCTGGCCACCGTTTGTCGATATCGATCTTGGGACGATGGCGTTTTATCTCTATCGGTTATTCACTCGCACACTTTCCAATCTGAAGAAAGACAAGATGCTTATTCCGTATGAATTCCAATACACGGAATTAGCAGACGGGGACCTTTCTGAAAGACAACGGCAATTTACGCTGTCGGTGGATGATGAACTGAGGCAGCTCGGGTACCTTCCATTATGTACGTTTCGCATTGGTGGTTTTCGTCCCAATATCAAGCGCGTTTACACACGAGCGGGCGATCCAACGGGCTTTAATGTCCTCGTCATGGAAACCGAGACTCCAGTCGAGGGACAAGCGATCAAGATGGTGGCGACGCGACGAGTAATGTCGTTCGTCACAAAGTTCGCTGACGGGCAATCGCTAGAGACGAGGAACTTCCGTGGTGCCATCAAGAAGTCTGAGCATCCCGGGCGGCACATTCAAAGGTACCCACACGTCGGCACGGCCGCGACTTTGAAGGAGATCCATGAACGGAAGGTCCGAACAATGGGCCCCGCATTGCCCGCATCCTCGTCTGCTGCGGAGTACTTCGAGAAAACGCGAAGCCTCTATGCGACGAGATGCCGAAAGAACCTAGAGAGTGGAAGGTTGGTGAAGCATCCTGGTGGCAATGGATATGCCGTAAACGATGGTGTTCTAGTTGGAGCGATGTGGCGCAGCTTCAACCTGTTCGCTATTGCACCGTTGAAATTAATTTCTGTGCTAACACTTTCCGCGCTACCTGCACTCGTTACCTATGCGGCTATCAAATTGCAGTCGCCAATTATTTGGGAGTGGTTCTTGCCGCTGGTGTTCGCGTGCGTGATCGCAGGGATAGGGATTGGTCTTCTCCTGGATCGACAAGAATATTTTTGGGCGATCTTGCTCACCTATGTCGGCATTCATGTGGCCTCTGGGTGGGCTGTAACGGGTCCGCTGCCCTTTTGTACCATCGCGGGTGCTGCGGCGTTGCAGGTCTCCCAATGGCGCAAGCGTCGGCAGCTTATGATCGTTGGTGAAACGGTCCCCTGATTTGGACCCGCTTGTGCGCTGCCGCTCCGAAATTCGTGTGGTCCCCACAATTTTCCCCACAGTCACCGAGCGAGAGTACCAGGATATTGCTAAACTATTGACGGCCACGCGAAAGTGGCGGAATTGGCAGACGCACCAGACTTAGGATCTGGCGGGTAACCCCCGTGAGGGTTCGAGTCCCTCCTTTCGCACCAAAAAAACAGTTCTCAGTTCTTAAAAGCAATTCTCAGTTCCCGGTTCTCAGTCGTAGAGTGAGCACAGCCTGCACAAGGTGTTTGCGCCCATTTGCAACGGAATGAATTATGATGAAATTTGTAAATTTGAGTTCTGAGAACTGAGAACCTAAAAAATGTCTACCCCAGCGCAACCCAATATCAAGCTCACCAACAACAAGGACTACCGGGAAAACTACGCCAACAGCGTGCAGGTGCGTGTGAATGTATGGGACTTCTTCCTGGTCTTTGGCACCTTGCAACAGCAAACCCCGGCAGAGATGGAAGTTACCAACTTTCAGGGAATTTATCTCAGCCCGCAGCAAGCCAAGGCGCTACTCACCATCCTGCAGCAGAATGTGGTGAACTATGAAAAGACCTTTGGCGAAATCAAGCTCGACCCGCGCATGACTGTCCCCGGACAGGTACATTGATGTGCCCGGCCAATTCCGCGGCAATCTGATTCGCTGGACCGCGCTCTTCATTTTTATTTTTGTTGTTCTTGTGGCCGCCCACTGGCCTGTGCTGCGGCTTCTCTACTTCTGGGACGAAACCGGCTATTACATCCCCGCCGCCTATGATATTTTCACCAGCGGCAGCCTCATTCCGCACTCCACGCTCAGCAATGCGCATCCGCCTTTGGTCATGCTCTATCTCGCTACCGCATGGAAACTTTTTGGTTATGCGCCGGTAGTAACCCGCAGCGCCATGCTGCTGGTTGCGGCGCTGGCGCTCTCAGGTGTTTTTGCCCTCGCCCAGCATGTGGCCAATCGCTCTGTGGCGGCGGCCAGTGTTCTTTGTACGGCGCTCTATCCTGTATTTTTTGCCCAGAGCTCGCTTGCACACCTTGATTTGACGGCGGCAGCTTTCACTCTTTGGGGCATTTTCTTTTATCTAAAGCAGCAGCGCTGGCTGTTCCTGGCAGCCTTCACTGCCGCCGTATTGGCAAAGGAAACCGCGATCATTACTCCGATTGCGCTCTACGGTTGGGAAGCAGTGCGGAAGTCAGAGCGCAGCCCGGCCGCGTCTTTTTTCCGGAGGGCTGCCGCTTCCCTCTGGCTGCTGCTTCCCGCGCTGCCGCTGGCAGCATGGTTTGCCTATCACCGTGCGCGCACCGGATACGCCTTTGGCAATCCGTATTTCCTCACTTATAACGTAGGCGCTACTCTGCAACCGGTGCGTATTATCTTTGCTTTCGTTCGCCGCATTTGGCAACTCATCGGCCACATGAACCTGTATGCGCTCACTCTGGCCATGGGCCTGGCTATGTTCTTGCCTCCCCACAGTGATGCCGGAGTGCCCCGCAACCGCATCGCTCTGCCTCATCAGTTCCTCTTTGCCGTCATCATGGCGGCCCATGCGGTTGTCTTCTCATTGATCGGAGGAGCGGTGCTGGCGCGCTACATGCTGCCGGCGATTCCACTGGTAATCATCATTTCCGTATCCACCATCTGGCGCCGGATCCCCGGCTGGCCCGTGGTGATTGTCTTGGTTTGCGGCATATTCGTGGCCGGACTGTTCATCAATCCGCCCTACATCTTTGCGCCTGAAGATAATCTCGCCTACCGCGATTATGTCGCGCTCCACCAGCAGGCGGCGCAGATGATAGACGAAAAATTCCCACAAGCGAGGATATTGACCGCGTGGCCGGCGGCCGATGAACTCTCTAAGACCTTTCTGGGTTACGTCAGCACGCCCCATAAGATCCTGCGGCTCGAAAATTTCACCATGGAAAACCTGGAGGCGGCCAACCAGAACGCCGAGTTCGATATGGCAGTCATATTTTCCAGCAAGTATCAACCCGCCCACCGGCTGCCCGCGCCTGAATTCTGGAAGCGCGCACAAGTGCGATTTTTTGAAGATCATCCCGATACTCCACCGGAACTGGCGGCTCAGATCCTGGGAGGAAGCGTTGTCTGGAAAGCTAATCGCGGCGGGCAGTGGATTGCCATCATCGCGATTCCGCAGATACGGAACGCTTAAGTACTCCGATGATTGGGGATTTACGATTTATGAAGTCTTCCAAACCTGTGTGGCACAGCCGTCCTCGGCTGTGTGCCTGCGGCTAGAGCATTTTGCCCTCACGATGAAAAACCGTCAATCGTACTTAAGAACCAATCTAGTCTGCGGCCTTCGCCAGCCGCGCTGCATCTTGCAGCACTTTCTGGAACATCTTTTCCGTTAGTTTGCCTGTAAGGGTGTTCTGCATGGAAGGATGATACGAAGCCAGCAGAATTTTCCCGTTGGGCAGGTGGTATTTGGCTCCGTGTCCAAAAATATACTTGGCTTTGGATTGCAGAACGCCGCGGCGCTTGAGGTAATTCAGGTATCCATCAAAGGCGATCTTGCCGAGCACTACGACGACTTTGACTTTTTTCAGCCCTTCGAGCTCGCGATCCAAAAACGCCGAGCAGTTGTTCAGCTCTTCCGGTGTCGGTTTATTCCCCGGGGGAGCGCAACGCGCCACGGCGGTGATATAAGCATCTTTCAACTTCAACCCGTCGTCTTTATGCGTGGCGGTAGGCTGCGAGGCGAAGCCGGCTTTGTGCAGCACGGGATACATGAAATAACCGGAACCATCGCCGGTAAACGGCCTGCCGGTGCGGTTGGAACCATGCGCGCCCGGCGCCAATCCTAGAATGAGGACACGCGCATTGGGATCGCCAAAGCCGGGAACGGGTTTGCCCCAGTACTCCCAATCCAGATAGGCGCGGCGCTTTTCGCGGGCGACTTTGCGGCAGTGATCAATGAGCCGCGGGCAGCGCGTGCACGCAATCACATCGGAGTTCAGTTGAGTGAGCCAGGAAGACATCTTATTTTCTCATCGGTCATTGAGTCATTGAAAACAAAATATGAACAAACTTCTAGTACGGTGACAAAAAGAAAAGCAAACAATTGAAAGTGGTATCAAATCCTTGCTTTTTATCAAATTGCTGGCATGATCGTTGCAAGGCTCTGTGCCCCACGGTCTTTGAAAACATCGAGCGGCGCCTCTCACGGCTCCCAGAGGCGAGGGGAGATTCCCGTGCCAGCCGGGCTTCGAGGTTACTTAGTAACCCCCACCCCCCCTCTCCCCAACAGCTCCGAGAACAATTTTCGGCTCTCCGTTTCCCGGCCTGCCCCTCAGCGCAGGCCCATCTGCGTTCCTCCTACGGCCAAGGTTGTCTTGGTTTGTCCTGATGAGGACGCGCCTTTCACCCGGTCGCGACACTAGACCGTTTTGCCCTACAGCTATACTCTTCCTTCGTGCGCAGGGGGTCAAATGGCGGAGCAGCAAGCTGACACGCGCACGTTGATCGTTCTCGCCTTTGCCGCCACCGCGGGCGTGATGGTCGAGTTTTACGACTTCTCGATTTACGGATACGCGGCCGCCAGCGCCTTCCCCGCGATATTCTTCCCCAGGTTCTCTCCAAGCCAGGCCCTGGTCTTTTCCTACCTCGCCTTTGGCGCCGGATTTCCGTCGCGGCTTCTGGGCGCATTTATCTTCGGCCACTTCGGCGATCGCATTGGCCGGAAGTATTCGTTCCTGATCAACATCTTGATCATGGGAGTTACCACGTGTCTAACCGGCCTGCTGCCCGGATACGCCACGCTGGGCATCGCCGCCCCGATTCTGCTGGTGCTCCTGCGCATCGTGCAGGGCTTCGGGTTGGGCGGAGAGTTTGGCGGGGCTTGCTCGTTGCTCGCCGAATTTGGGGCGCAGCGGCGCTCGCGGGCATTCTGGATATCGCTTGCCAATTTGGGAATTCCCCTGGGTTCGATGGCTGCGAGCACCGTTTTGCTGGTGATGAGCAAAAATTTCGCAACCACCGGCTGGCGCATCGCCATGTTGCTCTCTGGCGTCATCGTCATACCGGCATTATTGGCGCGCTACAAGCTTGCCGACACTCCGCTCTTTGAGCGCATCAAGCAGCAGGAGCGGCTCGCGCGGATGCCGAGCTTCAATGTCTTCAAGAAGCACGCCGGGCCCATCCTCCTGCTGGCGCTGGTGCTGGCCTTCCAGCAGATGGATGGCAATGTGAATGGAACCTACGCCATCTCTTTCATGCGCTTTGCCGGTATTCCGCTGGCGACGACGGCGACCATCATATTGCTCACGCGCATTGGCGACATTTTTGGCATAGTTCTTAGCGGACCTCTGGCTGACCTGTTCAAACGGAAGAGCGTCGCCTACATTGCCATCGGACTGGCGACATTGCTTTCCTATCCTTGTGCCCTGGCGATCCTGCACCGGCGCATTGCGCTGGTAATGCTGTTTCAGTTCCTCATCACCTTCTTCGGGTTGGGGTTGCTGCACGGGCTCGCTCCCATCCTGACTTCGGAGAGCCTGCCAACGAAATTCAGATACTCCGGCACCGGCATATCCTACAGTCTCTCCGCTATCCTGGGTGGTATGGTTGCCCCCTCCGTCTTGGCCGGACTCATCGGCAACGACGTTCTTCACAAGTGGTACTACCTGCCTATTGTCTACGCCGCCTATTGTGTCGTTGCCATGCTGGCGCTGCTCTTCATTGGCGAAACGCGGGACTTGAGCCTGGAAGAACTCGATCAGGAGGAGCCGCCTCTGGCCGTCGGCGTGAAAGCGGAAAAGGCCTAGACAGGATGTCAAGAGCACGATAGTACCGCAGCCTGGTTTGACCGCGCTCACCGCACTCTCTTATCATCAATACTTGCGGTTCTTGCTCCGGCCCGGCCGGCGAGCGCTCTTCCCCAAATTCATTTCAGAAGGCTAAAGTTGAGCACAGAAAGCAGCACAATCCATAATCCTTGCACGCGTGAAGTGTCGGTAGAGGTGCCCGCCGAGGTGGTCACCCGCGAAACCGAATCCATCCTCCAGAACTACCAGAAGCTGGCCCGCATCCCCGGCTTCCGCAAGGGCAAGGTGCCGCTGACCGTGGTCCGCACCCGCTTTGCCGATGACATTCGCGGCGACGTCATCGAACGGCTGGTTCCCCGCTACTTCCGCGAAGCGATGGAAAAGCAGAAGCTGGAGCCGGTATCGCAACCCCAGGTGACCGATCTGCAGCTCAAGGAAGGCGAGCCTATGCGCTTCAAGGCAACATTCGAGGTGCTGCCCCCAATCCAAGTGACTGGCTACCAGGACCTGCGGGCTGAGAAGCCCGATACCAATATCTCCGATGAAGAAGTTGCGGCTGAGATGAACAACCTGCGAGAGCGTCGCGCTGTTTTCACCCCGATCGAAGATCGCCCCCTGGCCGACGGAGACTTTGCCGACATCAGCTTTTCCGGCACGCCCAAGGAAGAGGGAGGCAAACCGATTCGGGTTGACGACGTGCTGGTGCACATTGGAGGCCCCGATACGGTGAAGGAATTTTCCGACAACCTGCGCGGCGCCCGGGCGCCGGAAGAGCGCAACTTCGACGTGACTTACCCCGAAGATTTCAACGATCCCCGCCTGGCCGGCAAGACTGTTGCCTACAAAGTCGAGATCAAGTCGGTGAAGCAGAAGACCCTGCCTGAGCTGAATGATGAATTTGCCAAGTCGCTGGGCGAGTTCGAGACTCTGGAAGCTCTGAAGCAGCGGCTGCGCGAAGGCATGGAGCAGGAAAAGCAGCACAAGGCCGAGCACGACGCCAAGGAAAAGCTGGTGGATGAGCTGGTGCGCCGCAATGAATTCCCGGTGCCCGAATCCCTGGTGGACCATCAGATTGATCTTCGCCTGGAGCGCGGCTTGCGCGCCCTGGCGGCCCAGGGCCTGAGCACCGAGCAGATGAAGAAGATGGACCTTCCCCGCCTGCGGGCGGGGCAGCGTGAGGCTGCGCTGAAGGAAGTAAAAGCTTCTCTGATCCTGGAAAGGATTGCGGAAGCGGAGAAAATTGAGGTCAGCGACGAAGAAATTGGAAGCGAAATTGAGGCGCTGGCGCGGCAGACCAAGCAATCTTCCGAGGAGATTCGCTCGCGTTTGACGCGTGATGGCGCGCTCGATAGAATCCGAAATAGGATACGCAACGAGAAAGCTCTCGACTTCCTCTATCGCCGATCCGCATGAAATATGATCGAAGTGGCCACGTTGGCGAAAGCTGACCACGCGGTCACGCCCGGATGGCGGTCCTGTATTCCCTTGTTTTGAGGGAGGCAGTGTCAGAGCAGGCGTTGCTCAGGAGCAGTCCCTATGCAAAAGAATGACCCCCACATGATGCTGGTGCCCATGGTTGTGGAGCAGACCAGCCGCGGCGAACGCGCCTACGATATCTATTCTCGCCTGCTGCGCGACAACATTATTTTTCTGGGCACTCCCATTGACGACAATGTCGCCAACCTGATCATCGCCCAGATGTTGTTTCTGGCGGCGGAAGACCCGGAGCGCGACATCTCGCTCTATATCAACTCCCCCGGCGGCTCGATTACAGCCGGCATGGCCATTTATGACACCATGCAGTTTATCCGTCCCGACGTGACCACAATCTGCATCGGGCAGGCGGCCAGCATGGGGGCCTTGTTGCTATGTGCCGGCGCGGCGAAGAAGCGTTATGCCCTGCCCGGATCGCGCATCCTGATCCACCAGCCCTCGATGGGCGGTTTGAGCGGCCAGGCTACCGATATTGACATTCATGCCCGTGAGATCCTGCGTATGCGCGAGATTACCAACCAGATTTTAGCTAAGCATACCGGGCAAAAGCTGGATAAAATAGAGAAGGACGTCGAACGCGATTTCATCATGAATGCCCAGCAGTCAAAGGAATATGGGATCGTGGATGAGATTATCTATAAACATAAGTAGTAGTACCCCCGGCTTTTGAACTAAGGTGTGCGTCCGATAGCACTGTTAAGGGTCTTCTTGTATTACGGTATAAGGAGTCTTAAAAAAGAAGATGAAAACACGCTCCGGTCCTGAAGAAAGTCTCCGCTGTTCTTTCTGCCACAAATCGCAGGATGCGGTCGCTAAGCTAATCTCTTCGCCCAGCGATTATCCGCGGGCCTATATCTGCGATGAGTGCGTGGCCGTTTGCAACTCCATCCTGGAAGACGACCGTACCGAGACGCAGACGGCAGCCGCGCCCAACCACCTGCCCAAGCCGCAGGAAGTCAAGGTATTCCTCGACGAATACGTCATCGGCCAGGAGCAGACCAAGAAAAAGCTGGCGGTGGCGGTCTACAACCACTATAAGCGCATTTACATGAACCGCCAGCGCAACAGCGAAGTAGAGCTGGCCAAGAGCAACATTCTGCTGATTGGGCCCACGGGAACCGGCAAGACGCTTCTGGCGCAAACCCTGGCGCGCATGCTCGATGTTCCCTTTGCCATCGTTGACGCCACCACCCTGACCGAGGCCGGCTACGTAGGCGAGGATGTAGAGAACATCATCCTCAAGCTGCTGCAGGCGGCTGACGGCGACGTAGGCCGCGCCCAGACCGGCATTATCTACATTGATGAAGTAGACAAGATCGGCCGCAAGGACGAGAACCCCTCCATCACGCGCGACGTCTCCGGCGAGGGCGTGCAGCAGGCGCTGCTGAAGATTCTGGAAGGCACCATCGCCAACGTTCCGCCGCAGGGTGGCCGCAAGCATCCTCACCAGGAATTCACCCCGGTTGACACCACCAACATCCTCTTTATCTGCGGAGGCGCCTTCGTAGGATTGGAAAAGATCGTAGGCCGCCGTGTGGGCAAGAAGGCCATGGGCTTTCGTACCGGCACCGAGAAGGATAAGGACGCGGTCGAATTCATCCCTGAATCCAAGCGCGATACCGAGCTGCTCTCCAAGAGCCAGCCGCTCGATCTGATCAAATTTGGCCTGATACCCGAGTTTGTGGGGCGCCTGCCTGTCGTCGGCGTCCTGAATGACCTGGATGAAGAGGCGCTGGTCGAAATTCTTATCCGGCCCAAGAACGCCATTACCAAGCAATATCAACGCTTGTTTGAATTTGAGAATGTCAGGCTCAAATTTACCGAAGACGCCCTGCACGCCATCGCGCGCGAGGCCCTGGCCCGAAAAGTGGGCGCACGCGGCCTGCGTATGATTCTGGAAGAGCTGATGCTCGACCTGATGTACCATCTACCCAGCCAGAAGAGAATCAAAGATTTTGAAGTAACCAGCGAAATGGTTGAGAAACGCGACGTTTCTATTGCTATGATGGAGAAAGCGGGATAATAGAACAGTGACCTCCCTCCGGGAAAAACTCGAAGTACGCAAGCTGCCGATGATGCCCATCCGTGACGTGGTCATCTTTCCTTTCATGATGACCCCCTTCGTTGTGGGCCGCGAATCCAGCGTGCGCGCCCTGGAAGCTGCACTTGCTTCCGACAAGAAGATTTTCCTGGCCACCCAGCATGACGCCAGCGTTGACGAGCCCAAGCCCAGCGAAATCTACCAGGTTGGGACCATCGTCAACATCGTCCAGAGCCTGAAGCTGCAAGACGGCAACATCAAGGTTCTGGTCGAGGGGCTGGAGCGTGGCAAAGTCGAGGAGATCAAAGAGTCTGACGGATACCTGCTGGCCACGGTGCAGACCGCCAGCTATCCTCCGCTGCACTCGCCCGCCATCGAGACCGGCATCCAGCGCGCCACCTCGCTCTTCGAGCAATACGTTAAGCTCTGCCAGTCTCTGAACTACGAGACCATGATCGCGGCGGTGAAGATGGATGATCCCGCCCGGTTGACCGACACCATCTCAGCCAACCTGCAGCTTTCGATTGAAGAAAAGCAGGAGCTGCTGGAAATCTTCGATCCCACCGAGCGCCTCAACCGCATTTGCGATGTGCTGGATATTGAGATTGAAAAGCTCAATATGGACCGCACCATCCAGTCGCGGGTGAAGCGCCAGATGGAGAAGGCGCAAAAAGAGTATTACCTCAACGAAAAGATCAAGGCCATTCAGAAAGAGCTGGGCCGCGGCGAAAAGAGCGAATTCGACGAGCTGAAAAAGAAAGTGGACAGCGCCGGCATGCCCAAAGACGTGCACGAAAAGGCGCTGCAGGAGCTGAAGAAGCTCGAAGCCATGCCGCCCATGTCGGCCGAATCCACAGTCTCGCGCAATTATCTCGATTGGCTGCTGGCTGTACCCTGGCGCAAGCGTTCCAAGGAAATCCGCAACATCAAGCGCGCCGAAGAGATACTGAACACCGACCACTACGGCCTGGAAAAAATCAAAGACCGCATCCTTGAGTTTCTTGCCGTGCGGCAGTTGGTGAAAAATCCCAAGGGCTCGATTCTCTGCTTTGTCGGACCTCCGGGCGTGGGCAAGACCTCACTGGGTATGTCCATCGCCAAGGCTACAGGGCGGAAATTTGTCCGCATGTCGCTGGGCGGCGTGCGCGACGAAGCCGAGATTCGCGGACATCGCCGCACGTACATCGGCGCCCTTCCCGGCCAGCTCATTCAGATGATGAAGAAGGCTGGAACGAAAAACCCGGTCATCATGCTGGATGAAATTGACAAGATGTCCACCGACTTTCGCGGCGACCCGTCATCGGCACTGCTGGAAGTCCTTGATCCGGAGCAGAATCACAGCTTCATGGATCACTATCTCGACGTGGAATACGACCTCTCACAAGTCTTCTTCATCGCCACCGCCAACGTGTTGCACACCATCCCAGCGGCCTTGCAGGACCGCATGGAAGTCCTGCGGCTGCATGGCTACACTGAGCCGGAAAAGCTGGAGATCGCCAAGCAGTATTTGGTCAGAAAGCAGCGCGAGGCCACCGGCCTGACCGAGAAAAACGTCAGCTTCAGTGACGATGCCATCACCGGCATCATCCGTGGATACACCCGCGAAGCCGGGGTACGCAACCTGGAGCGCGAGATCGGCAACATCTGCCGCAAAATCGCCCGCCGGGTAGTCAAAGACGGCGCTGACTATAGCATCAGCATCACTGGCGAGAATGTGGGCGAGTTGCTGGGCGTTATCAAGTACCGTGACACCCTGGCCCACGAAAAGAACGAGGTTGGCCTGGTTACCGGCCTGGCCTGGACCGAAGTCGGCGGCTCGATTCTGAGCACAGAAATAACCATCGTAGATGGCAAAGGCAAGCTGACCACGACCGGCAAGCTGGGAGACGTAATGCAGGAATCAGCCCAGGCTGCCATGTCGTATATCCGCTCGCGGGCGCATCGCCTGGGGCTTCCACGTGACTTCTACCGCAATGTGGATATCCACCTGCACGTACCTGAAGGCGCTATTCCCAAGGACGGGCCTTCCGCAGGCATTAC
>Ga0209166_10001264_pt1 | contig 21762 bp, 21 predicted proteins | sample Coa_R1_3_FD_187151 | JGI IMG/M metagenome (GOLD analysis project Ga0209166, IMG submission 187151) | Surface soil microbial communities from Centralia Pennsylvania, which are recovering from an underground coalmine fire - Coalmine... | ecosystem: Environmental > Terrestrial > Soil >... | reverse complement strand
CTTCTTTGTGTTTTTCCTTCATTGTGGTACTGAGTACCGCAGAAACATTGTTCGTAAAGTTTGCTGCCCGGGTTTGCACTCCTGCGGCTTTTAGAGATTCCGCGATTTCCGATGTAGTCATAGCCTTTTCGGAATCGTGCAGGAGGTCCAGGATCGCCCAGCGTACGCTGATGTTCTCGTACCGCAAGGGGCGTGGAGCAAAAGATGGAGGATAAGCAGAGGATTCTGGAGTGAGACTGCTTTGGAGCGTGGCAATGCCGCTGTTTAGCTCTTTGATTCGCGTATGTAAAGCAGTAACAATCTGCTGCTTTTGATCGCGCTCGTCCGCAAGATGCTTAATGGCGGCTTCGATATGCGTTTTAGTTTCGCTATTGAGCGGCATTCGGTTCATGCTCCTTAGGTAACTGAAGTCATCAACAAACCAGTTGCGCCGCTTTTAAAGGTGTGTATAATAAAACACGCGACAAGGATGGCGTATACCAAGGCCACACCTCTCGCGGGGATCGCACCCCAAATATTTGCGGCAACTATCCATCTGCTTTCCCCAGTCTCGCTAAAGATTGGGATCGGGGTTAGGATTACAGCCTTAACCCCAATGGAAATCATAGTACAGCATTCCAACCGGCATTGTCAAATTATTTGCCACTGTCGGTTGGATTTTGTTTTGTGTATTGTTTTCATGTATATACGTCGAAAATGCCAAGATGTGGCATCCGTAGATTTACGCGGCATATTGCTATTTCTTATTAACACACACAATATCTGGTATAAATTTTGTCGATTACAAAGCCTTAACATGAGAGTAGAAAAGAAAAAATTCGATGATCTGTTGGGTCGCTTACTCAAGGCCAAACCGCTGCCGGTGAAAAAAATAAAGGCTGCGAAAAAACGCAGCCCAAAGCCGATAATAGACCGCGTGCCTCAGAACGGCTGATTGGCTTCCGGATCGGCGACCAGCTTTTCCATCGGCATCGGCGTTGTTCCGCACATCCGTGCAATGGTCTTTGTAAACAGGTCGGCTTCCTTGCGATTGTTGAAGCGGTAATCAAACTCTGCCATATACCGCTCCAGGTGCTTCACGCTCACCTGATGAAAGCTCCCTATCAGTCCGCGCTTGAAAAGTGACCAGTAATTCTCGATTGTGTTTGTGTGGACGTTGCCGCGCACCCATTCCTCTTTTATGTGATTCACGGAATCGTGTTTGCGAATCTTGCCGACTGATTTGTATCCCCGGTGTTCATCGGTCATGATGTGGGCGTCTTCTTCAGTGTGGTTGATGATCGTTCCCACCAGTGTATCTTTTGAAACCACATTCAGGCGCATAGTGCGGACTTTGCCGCCGCGCTCGATCAGGCCGACAACGGCTGGCTTCTCGTAACGTGCGCGCTTGCGCCGTTTGTCGTATTTGCCGCCGACATACGTTTCATCCACTTCAACGGTTCCCTTGAGGCGTCCGGTAAAAAGAGAACCCTCCGTATCTTCCATTGATTTACGGATGCGGTGCGCCATGTACCACGCTGTTTTGTAAGAGCCGATTCCCAGATGCCTCTGGAGCTGTTTTGCGCTCACGCCTTTTTTCGCGTCGGCAATCAAAGCAACAGCCAGGAACCATTTTGTTAACGGGAGATGCGAGTCATGGAAAATCGTTCCCGATGTCGCGCTGAACTGCTGATTGCAGGTCGGCTCAAGGCACTGATAGATTTTCCCGCGCTTGTTTTCCGTCTCAGATGAAACCTTGCGAGTGATTACGGAAACCTTGTCATTCCCGCATGTAACGCAGCGGACGCCATCGGGCCAGCGCATTTCTTCAAGGTAATTCCAGCAGGATTCTTCGGTCTTGAATTTCTCGTTAACGTCTATCAGGTTCATATCTGCCTCAATCTGAAGACAGAATATCTGAATCCTGTTTATGTGTCAAGGGTATAATCACCACATTTTTTTGTTGACACTGGAACACAGGTACATCAATATCTTGGGTGTGGCATTGCAAGTGCCCTGGAAATAGTGGCTTGCAGTGCAGCACAGGGCCTTTAGGAGTCAAATCTCAAGGAGGATACCCATAATGGCAACGAAGAAAAAAGCAGCCAAAAAGGCAGCCAAGAAAAAAAAGAAGTAGTGGATCGCGGAGCCATGTCTCCGCACATCAAGGGAAATAGTTTTAATGGGGTGTTCGGATGAACACCCTTTTTTATGAAGTTGACGCATTCCACTGCCACGACTTAATATCCGCTTCAGCCACTTGGTCCCGAGGACCATGCCAAAATCTCCCAGGAAGAGCGCGCGAAAAAAATCAGCATCGGGTGAAGTCACCATCCCCGATAAACTCTATTTCCGCATCGGCGAAGTAAGCCGGTTGTGCGGACTGCCCAGCTATGTTCTGCGTTTTTGGGAGAGTGAATTCCCGCAACTCAAGCCTTCCAAAAGCAGCACCGGGCAGCGCATGTATCGCCGGGTGGATGTGGAGAGCGTACTGCGCATCAAAAAGCTGCTGTATGAAGAAGGTTTCACCATTGCCGGCGCTCGCCAGCATCTGCGTGAAGAATCCCGGCGCAGGCAGGAAGCGCTTCCTTTTGTGGCGCCTGCCGCCAGCCAGACACAGCTAAAACAGGTGCGCCAGGGGCTCAGGGAAGTCCTGGGCATCCTCTCGCATAAACGATAACCCTTAGCCGAAAGCTCGGTAACCAGGGTAATTTCTGCGTCTCAATAATCGTGAGATGCATCCAAAAAGAAAGCTATAATGACGTAGCTTACCTGCGGAATGTTTGTTCGTCTTTAGGAATAAGGGTTTTTCGATGCCGAAAAAAATACAAGCCATCCTTCTTACTGCTTCCATCGCCATTATCGGTTTCGCATTCGCCGGCGGACTGCGCGTCCATGCCGCTGACAATACCAGTGACGCTTCTTACAGCCACATGCAGGTTTACAGCGAGGTGCTGTATCACGTACGTGCCGAGTACGTGGAAGAACCCAACATGAATCTGGTTACGAACGGCGCGCTGCACGGCATGCTCGAATCGCTGGACGCCAACTCGAGCTATCTGAGCCCGGAAGAATACAAGGTCTTTAAGCAGAAGAAGGCCACGGGCCATGCCGGCATTGGCGCGACCGTCTCCAAGCGTTTCGGCTATGCGGTGGTGGTTTCCGTGCTTTCCGGCAGCCCCGCCGACAAGGCCGGCATTACCGATGGCGACATCATCGAAGGCATGGATGGGCAGAGCACGCACGATATGTCACTGGCGGAGATAAGAAACCGTTTGGAAGGCGACCCCGGCTCCAAACTGGAATGCTCGCTCATTCGCGTACACAAAGTCGAGCCGCAAAAAATTTCTTTCGTACGCGAGGAAGTAAAGCTTCCGGCGATTCAGGCGAAGATGCTGCCTGACAACGTGGCGTACGTGAAAGCAATCGTGCTGAACAAAGGCCGCGCGGCGGAGATTGCCAGCCGCATTAAAGAGCTCGAAAAATCCGGCGCGAAGAAACTGGTGCTGGATCTGCGCGATGCTTCCTATGGCGACGAAGAAGAAGGCATTGCCGCAGCCAACCTTTTCCTCGACAAAGGGCTGATTGCTTCCCTCCAGGGACAGAAGTACACCAAAGTGGAATACAACGCCGACGCGCAGAAAAAAATCACCGACCTGCCTCTGGCGGTGCTGGTGAACCACGGAACATCCGGCCCCGCCGAGATCGTGGCGGCCGCGGTACTCGACAATAAGCGCGGTGACATTCTGGGTGACAAGACTTTTGGCGACGGCTCGGTACAGAAGCTGATTGAAGTACCCGACGGCTCCGCCCTGATTCTCTCCATCGCCAAGTACTACACGCCCGGCGGAAAAATCATTCAGGACACGGGAATCACTCCCAATATCCTGGTGGCCAGCGCCAGCGATTTAATCGCGGCGGCAAGCGATGACGAAGACGGCGCTGCTCCGGCAGAACCGCAAAAGGCCGCGCCGGCGAATGATGAGCAGTTGAACAAAGCCATTCAGGTGCTGAAGACCAAAGGACAAAAAGGCTAACGATTTTTTGCGCAGGATGGGAGTGAGCCGGACGCTGATCCACGAAAGAAACGTGTTATGCTGAGGCTCACATCCTACCTCCCATGAAGTTTCTGTACTCAGACCTCCCAGCCATTCATCTTGGCGGGAGAAAACTGGTTGGCCGTGTCGTGTTCGGCATGCTTGTGCTGGGCGCGATATGCGCCGGAATGCTCGTCGGCCTGCTCATCGTCTATTCCACCAATCTTCCTCAGATCAGCGACCTCGAGCGTTATCGTCCTGGAACCGTGACCGAACTTTATGACGTCCATGGGCGGAGCGTGGGATCGTTTGCTCTGCAGCGGCGCGTGCTGGGCACTTACGATACTTTTCCCAAAATCCTGCGCGACGCCATCATTTCCACGGAAGACAAGAGTTTTGAAAACCACTGGGGCATCAATCTTTGGCGTGTGCTCGGCGCCACGTATCGCGATATATCGGCGCCGGGAACGCGCGCCCAGGGCGCTTCCACGCTGACTATGCAGCTTTCCCGCAACCTGTTCCTTTCGCCGGAGCGCCATTTCAGCCGCAAGGTGCAGGAAGCCATGCTGGCGATCCAGATTGAGCGGCACTTCACCAAGCAGCAGATTTTTACTTTGTACTGCAACCAGATTGCTCTGGGCCATGGCATGTATGGATTTGAAGCGGGATCGCAGTTTTACTTCGGCAAACACGCCAGAGACCTCAAACTGGAAGAGGCCGCTCTGCTGGCCGGCTTGCCCAAGGGCCCTTCGTCTTACGATCCGATTAACTATCCCGAGCGCGCTCTGCGGCGGCGCAATCTGGTGATCAATAACATGCTGGAAGATGGAAAGATTACCGCCGAGCAGGCCGGAAAAGCCAAAACCGCGCCGCTCAGCCTGGCACCTCGGACACAGGAAGCCTCTCCCGCTCCTTACTTCGTGGAGGAACTGCGGCGGTATCTGGAAAAAAAGTACGGCACCAGCGAGGTACATGAAGGCGGCCTGCGCGTTTACACATCACTCGATCTCGATTTGCAAAAAGCCGCCAACCTGGCAGTGGCCGAGGGTCTGGCCGCCTACGAGCGGCGACGCGGATGGCAGGGACACTTAAAAAATGTGATGGGAATGGGCGAGTCGCTCGACAAGTACCGGCATCCGGACTGGGACCAGACCATCGAGCCCGGCTCATACGTGCACGCGGTGGTAGCCGATGTGGGCCTTGAGTTTGCCACGGTGCGTCTGGGGCGCTGGATGGTTACCCTGGGCCCCGGCGACATCACGCTGACCGGGCACAAGTTTCCCAAAGACGTCTTCACTCCCGGAGACATCATTTACGTAAAGGTACTGGCGCTGCAGACGGATGGCACGGCCCGGGTGCAGCTTGAACAGGATTCCGGCGCGCAGGCCGCGCTGCTGGCCATCGACAATGCCACCGGGGACATCAAAGCCATGGTCGGCGGACGAAGCTTCGGCGAGTCAAAGTTCAATCGCGCCATTCAGGCCGAGCGGCAGGCCGGATCTTCCTTCAAACCCTATGTCTATACCGCAGCAGTGGATGAGGGCGCAGACCCCGACGATACTATCCTCGACGCAGCCACTACTTTTTACAGCGGCGGTACGGCTTACACACCGCACAATTATGACCACAAATTCGAAGGCGTGATTACACTGCGCCGCGCCCTGGCGGATTCACGAAACGTTCCCGCGGTGAAGCTGGCGCACAAAGTTGGCATGGCCACAGTGGCCCGCTATGCCAAAAAGTTTGGCCTGACCGCGCAGATACCTTTGTATCTGCCAATCGCGCTGGGGGCGGCGGACGTCACGCTTTACGAGCAAACGTCGGCTTATTCGGTTTTTCCCAATGATGGCGTGCGCATTGAACCTGCCTACATTCGTAAAGTCACCGACTACGACGGCCACGTGCTCGAAGAAAACTTCGCCGTCGCCCGGGATGTGATCAGCCCCAACACCGCGCGCATCATGGTTTCCCTGCTGGAGGGCGTGGTGCAGAATGGCACAGCGCGGAGCGCGGCGGTGAAGCTGCAGCATCCGCTGGCGGGAAAAACCGGGACCACCAACGATTACACCGACGCCTGGTTTGTCGGCTTCTCGCCCAGCATCACCTGCGGCGTATGGGTTGGCTTTGATGAAAAGAAGTCGCTGGGGAAAAATGAAACCGGCAGCCAGGCGGCCCTGCCTGTCTGGATCGATTTTATGCGCGCGGCGATTGCCGACCCGGCGCGCAGCCATGAAGCCTTTCAGCCCGCGCTGACCAGGCACACCCGTGAAGTAGCGGTGAAGCGCGCTGCCGTATCCCAACCAGCCACTGCGAGCAAGCTGGAGGCCCACTAAGCGTGCGCAGGCTGCTTCGATTTCTGCTGCTTTCGCTGATTCTGCTTTTAGTGTTTCTTGGCTCGGCGCTGCTGGCTATGCGTTTTGCCATTCACGGCCGCGAGGTGCGGGTACCAAAACTTACCGGACTTACTCAAAGTGAGGCAGAACGCCTCGCGGTGAGTCAGGGACTGGTGGTCTCGTTCGACAGCGGTTTTTACAGCGCAGAGGTGCCACAAGGCCGCGTGGTCTCACAGGCGCCGCCCCCAGGCGCGAAAGTTCGTCGCGGGCTGAAGGTACGCGCGGCGCGAAGCCTGGGACCACAGGTTGCCGCCGTGCCCAATCTCACGGGGCAGAGTGAACATGCAGCCAGCATCAATGTGAGCCGGTATGGCCATGAAATCGCCGCCGCCGCCGTGATGCATTATCCCGGCGCGGAACCCAATACGGTCGTGGCCCAGAGCCCGCCACCGGAAGCAAAGAAGATTACCTCGCCCAAAATAGGGCTGGTATTTGCCGCTGCGGATAATACGCAGTGGTACATCATGCCGCGATTTACCGGACACCGGTTACAGGAAGCTGCCCGCGAAGTGCAGCGGGCAGGGTTTACTTTGGATCAGGTAAATGAAAATCCCATTGGCGACAGCAAACCGGAAACTTCAGGGACGATTGTCTGGCAGTATCCCCAGGCAGGGCAGCGCATTGCCGCAGGATCGGCCATCAGTTTTGGGGTGAGAAAATAATGGGGAAGAGCCATTAGCCATGCGCACTTAATCAGTGGCTTTCGGCTCCTGGCTCTTAGCTCTTGGCTTAATCTATCGTTGATTAATGGCCAGAAGCTAAGAGCCAAAAGCCAAGAGCCAGGATAACCCACAGGAGTACCCGCTATGCCTCCTACGTTTGCGAACGGAAAGATTTGCTACCTTGAAATGCCCGCCACCGATATTGCCCGCTCGGCTGAGTTTTACTGCCAGGTTTTTGGCTGGAATGTAAGAAAGCGCGGCGATGGCAGCACCGCTTTTGATGATGGTGCGGGCGAAGTGAGTGGCTCGTGGGTGACGGGACGACCGCCAGCGGTTACACCAGGACTGCTTTTTTACATCATGGTGGACAGCGTGTCCGCGACAGCGGATGCCGTGGTGAAAGCCGGAGGAGAAATCGTACAAGCGATTGGCGTTGACGCGCCGGAGATCACGGCAAGGTTCCGTGATCCGGGTGGAAACGTGATTGGACTGTATCAGCACCCGGCGTAAGTGGTTGGGAGTTCCGTTTCAGCAGCGGAGGAACTGCTGTTGGCTGTTAGCCTTTAGCACGGAGCTAGCCTTTAATTTTTTAGATTTTCGATAATCGACCGTTTTACCCAGTGGCTCAGGGCAGCTAAGAGCCAAAAGCTAAAGGCCAACAGCCATTCAGGCTCATTCTTCCTCGTCCCCCACAAACTCAAGTTGTTCCTGCAGGGTCGCAGCCAGCCATACGGGTGCGAACGATAAGCGGTGCAGTGGAGTGGGCCCATGTTCGTGCAGAGCCGCCATGTGTTTGGGCGAGCGATAGCCTTTATTAGAGGCCAGATCGTACTGGGGATAAACCGGGTCCCAGAGGCGGATCATGGCGTCACGCGCGACTTTGGCGATGATCGAAGCCGCGGCAATGGATGCGGAAAGCGCATCACCGTGAATGATATTGGTCTGCGGGCACTCCAACGGAATGCGAACGGCGTCGACCAGCAAATGGTCTGGCGCAGGAGCGAGCTGGGCGACGGCTTCACGCATGGCGAGCAGTGAAGCGTGATAGATGTTGAGCTGGTCAATGCGCGCCACGTCCACGGCGGCGACGGCATACGCTATGGCATGCTCGCGGATACGTTGTGCCAGCTTCTCGCGGGTTTCCCGGTCAATGAGTTTGGAATCGCGCAGGCCGCGAATGCGATAACCGGGTTCAAGAATCACGGCAGCGGCCACCACCGGCCCAAAGAGCGAACCCCGGCCAACTTCGTCCACGCCGGCCACAAGCTTTGCTCCCGAAGCCCAGGCCAGCTTTTCATACTTCACCGTGCACTTTAGCTTGCGGAGCAGCCGCATCTTGAGCGTGCCTTTGGAATAAGGCTCGCCGGAGGCGGAAGGCTCGCCGGTGGCGGGATTGATGGGTGCGGGCTGCTTTCTGCGCTTTTTGCGCTCGGGCTGGCTACGGCCGGGCATTATTCCCAAACGCCGCCTTCCGATTCTTTCCAGAGCTGGTACCCTTCCAGTTCTTCCGATACAACCGCGGAATATGCCAAAAACAACGGTTGCCGCTCGTTGAAAGTGGTGAGGCGCAGCGGCAGATGTCCCATGCCAAAACCATCATCGTCATGAATGGTGCCCAGAGTCAAAAGACTGACATCAATCTGCCGGGGGCGCTGAGAAAAATGTTCTTTATAGATGCGGACGTGGACGATTTCCGGTTCCAGCTTCAGCACTTTGGCAATGGCGAAGTCATCACCATCGTCGATGGAGTAGTAACCACCTTCAAACAGTTCGGACGGCGCACTGCGAGCAGATTCCATGGGAAATAAGGGTTACGCCATTATCGCGCTAAAAGAAGTTACATTCCAGCCTGGGGAGGACTGAAGGAAGTAAAGGGCGAGACGCGACCGTTCCATGAAGGCCGAACAAGCCACGTCTCCGCACCATAATTTCTCTTGCTCCGTAAAAAGACAGCGGGAGCTACTAACTTTGCGTTCCGGTGGCAGCCGCTGAAGCGGGCTGAACGCGCTCCACTTCGCGCAGGCGGGCCGCCTTGCCTTTCAGTTCGCGCAGGTAGAACAGCTTGGCCCGGCGCACCTGGTTCGAGCGGACGATTTCAACTTTATCCACTACCTTGGAATGCATGGGAAAAATACGCTCCACACCCTGGCCGAAGCTGATCTTGCGCACGGTGAAACTGCCCTGGGGGCCACGGCGCAGCGCAACCACGGTGCCTTCAAAAGCCTGTACGCGCTCTTTGTCGCCTTCCTTGATCCTGACCTGAACGCGAACGGTATCGCCCGGATTGATTTCAGGAATATCGGTGCGGCGCAGTTTGGCCGCCAGTTTTTCCATAATGGGATGCTGAGACATCGTCTGTTCCTCTTAATGCTCACTCTTTCGGGAGCAGTAGTGATTAGTACCTAGTATCTGGCATGGGGCGATTTCGCGCCATGCGAACCACTAATGACTAATTCTTTCTCTTGATCTCCTCTACCAGCTTTCTGTCATCACTGCTTAAATCCTGTTCGTCGAGCAAATCCGGACGATTGCGCAGCGTTTTTTCGAGCGCCTTGCGGCGACGCCATCCGCGAATCTGTTCATGGTTGCCGCCCATGAGCACGTCTGGCACGGCCATACCGCGAAAATCCGCAGGCCGGGTGTAATGCGGATAGTCGAGCAACCCGGCGGAACCGCATGTGCTGTCCGGCCCGTCTGCATCCGCTTTCTGCGTCGCCGTAAAACTTTCCTGCCTTGCGGAGGCTTCGTTGCCCAGCGCGCCGGGCAGGAGCCGCGTAACAGTATCCAGAATAACCGCCGCGCCCAGTTCTCCGCCACTCAGAACGTAATCGCCAATCGAAATTTCCCGATCGGCAAGCCCCTGGGCCACGCGCTCATCCACACCTTCATAGCGTCCGCAGATCAGGACCATCCGCTCCAGCCCTGCCAGTTCCAGCGCCAGGTTCTGGGTAAACATCTCACCCTGGGCCGAGAGCAGCACCACGCTTTGCTTCACCGTTCGAGCCAGTCGCTCTTCACGGCCAGGCATCTCCAGCGACTCCACGCAGCGAAACAGCGGCTCAGGCTTGAGTACCATGCCTTCTCCGCCGCCAAACGGACGGTCATCCACCGTGCGGTGTTTGTCCGAGGTGAAAGCCCGCAGATCGTGGACCAAAATTTCAATGAGCCCGGATTCGCGCGCGCGGCGCACAATCCCAAAATCCAGCGGACCACTAAAAAAGTCCGGAAAAATCGTTACAATCTCAAATTTCATGGCCGGTCCCGGTCCGGTCCTTTTTGCCGCTGTTTCTCTTCCTGATTCAACGGCGCATCCAGCTCCAGCATGCCCTGAGGCAGCTCCATTTCCACCCGCTTATTCTCGGGAGAAATGCCGCGAAGATAACCGGCTGCGAAGGGGATCAAATATTCCTTCGCGCCCTGCACTACCAGCAGCGGAGCCTCACCGGCGCCAAAGCGAACATCCTGAATCGTCCCCACCTCGCGGCCGCCGTCGTACACGATACATCCCGCCAGGTCGCTGACGTAAAACGCGCCCGCATCCAGTTCCGCCCGCTCACCGAGGGGGAGCTGAATTTCGCAACCAGCCAGCGCTTCCGCATCGCTGATCGAATCCACGCCGGCGAATTTCAGGATCACCCAGTCTTTATGAAACCAGTGGTCCACAAGCTGAAGTTCGCGCCGGGGCGCGTTCTCGCCCGGGCCTTTGGCAAACAGCCGCCTGCGAGTGGCAAAGCGTTCGGGAAAATCGGTAAGGACCGCCGCAGCGACTTCGCCGATTCGCCCCTGGGTCTTAACGACCCGGGCAATGGTGACGAAATCACCGTCGCCGATTTTCGGTTCAGCGCCCTGGCCGGATACACCCCGGCCTTCAACTCGCTTATGTTCAGTCATCGCGAACCGGATTACCTATTCCTCGATGATGTCCAGCGTGTAGCGCTTTTTAAATTTCATGCTCGCCGCGCCGAGAATGGTACGGATGGACTTGGCCGTTCTCCCCTGCTTACCGATAACCTTGCCCACGTCAGCAGGATCGACACGTAATTCCAAAACCGTGGCTTCACCATTCTCTACCGCAGTCACCTGCACATGATCGGGAGCATCAACAAGAGCCTGAGCAATTTGCTCCACGAGCGCGCGCATATCGCCGCTCGATTCCGTCATTCCCCTTTATCCTCTCGCCAGGCCGGGCTGGTCATTCTACCCAAAATCCGGAAGGCCCCGCGCTACGCCGCCGTTTGGGTGGCCTTCGATTTGGAGAGCAGGCGGCTTACGGTATCCGACAGCTGTGCGCCTTTGGAAACCCAATACTCAATCCGCTCATGCTTCAAATCGACCGTCGCCGGAGTTGTGCGGGGATTGTACAACCCCACCACTTCCACCGAGCGGCCATTGCGTGCGCGCTCCTTCTCAATCACGACTACACGATAATATGGTTGCTTGCGCGCACCGATGCGCGCGAGTCGAATCATTAACACTGGTAATTGAATCCTTTCTCGCTGGAAAACCCTTGAATCAAATGGGCAATTCGCTATTATCGCGTAATTTGCCGGTAAATAGCAAGGCGGAGCGGGAATGCGCCCGGAAATGGGAGCGATTCCGTCACCTGACGAGCCTCGCGTGAAAACTGCCATTGGCAGGTTCATTCTGCGCTCTGCCTGCGGTTTGCGTGGCACGGATGCCTGGCAACAGCGCCCCCTGTCTAATTATTTAGTTTGCGCCGCATAACCTGCGCATCCCTGACGACTTGAGCCGCGCATTGTTCGAGGCTGTCGTCCCAGCATGATCCTTTGCGAACGCCCAGAGACTGATTTTCAGAGGATGCAAATTCCACGGTGTAAAACACCCGGGTGCGCTTACCGGCCTGCTTCCAGCTGACGTGCGTGGGAATGGTTATAACCAACATTGCCGGTGAATTGCTGACATTTAAACTGAAGTCCCGTGATGACCTAAATTTATTCTCAAGCGCGTCTCTGAGTCTTAAGGTTAACCCATCGTCGCCCCCGAAGCGTACATCTACCAGTATCGGTTTTGCTGCCCACTGGATTGCATACGATGTTGCAGGCATGAAAGCCGCAGCGATCAGGATTAAACGCAGCCATAATGAGGGGCTTTGCATGCTGTCTTCCCTTATTCAGTTCCTGAATTAACCAGCGACGTTGACCTGCGCTTACTTTTAGCGCAAGCGTACAACTTTCCACTCAAGCAAAAGCAGCTTGAGTTGATTGGATAAGAGGAAAGGCTCCGTCCCGCCCTTTCTTAATTGAGCGGTATGCTTTCAATTTTAGCGAAGGACAGCCCCACCGGAGAGATCCCGAACAGAGATGTCGACCCCACCACACTTAATAACCTGAAAATCGATTGTGGCAGGTTGCTTATACGTAACCTCGAGATGTGATTCCGTTAGCCAGAGCAGTTTTAGATCAATGAATTTCTCATTGTGAGTGAATAGCATGACCTCAATTGGCTCTTTAGGCCCTTTGGTATGCTTCAAAAACACTGTTGTCTGTAAAAGAGCATTTCCAGGACCGCTATGTTGCTTCGTGACGGCCATCGCAAGCCATCGCCCATCCGGTGATCGAACTTCCGTTGACCATATCGTCATGACGTTACTACATCCAAGCAGTATAGAACACGTTAAAATAACTGCCAGAAACATCTTCGCAGACAAACTATGGCAACCATATTTGATCTGCCGAATAAATGAGTTGTCTATATACCCCCCGCAGCTTTATTTCTATTTGTGTCATGTCCGACTGGCCTCATCCATCTCAATCCGGCGTGCAGCGCTGCCCAGCGCGGTAAATGACTGTTGATTATACGCTGCCCCGTGATCTGATTCAGGCGTCGAATTGCAGTATTGACAGTCTCGAATCTCGCCTTTCGTGGAACCCGCGAATAACACCCCAGCGTTCTTGTAATCCACCAGTCCAACAACTTGAAAATCTGGTGGGCCACCCGTCCCAAACATGGTTGGGTGTTCGTACAGAAAAATCATGGTCCTGCGAATACCGATCGAATCGATGTCTGGTGGAACGTGAGTTCAACCGCAAGATGATTTAGAAACGAATTTAACTTCTTTAGTGGGTCTTCGTCGTCACAACTGGTCAGCATCCCGATACTCCGGCATCGACAGGGATACTTTGTTCTTGACAAAGCCTTCCCTCTTATCGAGGGCCACCAGCGTGAAAATCTGTTGGTCTTTCGGCCTGTTATTTATGCAGTATATGCGCTCCGTATATCTTGTAGGCTGACGCAGGTACAAGCCAAACGATGGCCGCAAATATAATTACCAACGCACCATAACAAACGAAAAAACGGGTATTTGGTCCGCCGGTAGGCCTATTCATCTTCATTAGCCATCGATACATTATCCCTACAGCGATATAAAAGAATACCCTCTCGTCCAGCACTTGCCACAGGGCCAAGGCTGACACCAGGAGCATAGCGGTCTGTAGCTTGCTGATCACAACCATCGGCATGGCGCCATCGAGAATCCATAATGGAATCAGGTTAAATAGATTCAGGAATGCACCTTCCCGGGCCAGAGCAGCCCATGTACTGCCTTTCGTAATCAGCCACATGAGCGTACATACCACTGCCGCCGCGCACCCTGCGACTGGTCCTGCCAGTTTCATTGATGCGAGCGCTTCTGCCTTAGCGTCCGCAGCATTTATTTCCACGTATGCCCCTAGTCCAAGAATAAAAACAGGATAGTTTACCGGCAATCCCCTTCGCTTGGCCTCGGTGAAGTGCCCCATTTCATGTACCAGCAAAATGACAGTAAAACCTAGACCCAGTGCAGGACCATAGTATTTGCACATGCCAACAAGAAATATTGTAACGCTAAGAGGAAAGCTGGCCCGGCGCCATAATTTCCGCAACAGACTTCTCACTACAGCAGCACGACCATTCATTCAGCGTGATTACTCCCCAACAAAAAGAGCACACAAAATTGAAACAATCTGTTCTGCATTTGTTCTAAGCGTCATACCAGATATACTTCGTGAGCTGGCATGGCGACAAAGAATCTCAAGTAATTGCCGCCTATGCCATACCCATATTATACGTGTCACTGTTACTGAGATAACTGACCGCAACCTGTGCTAACCAAGTTCTTGGCATCTTTCACGGCATTATTGAATTCTTGCCTGAACGGACTAACTTCTGCTGCGCCAACGACAGCCAGTGCATTTGTCACTAGTCTGGTTTTGTTAATTGCCTCAAGCTCGGGAAGAATCGCAGTCCCTTCAATAGTTACATAGGCAGATGCTGTGTTTGCAACAAGTGCCGATGATCCATAAAACGCAGCGTACGTACATGGATTACTTATCACTGCGCTGGATGTCTGCCAGATGTTAGCGCATTGATCATTACCAGAGCTGTCCGGACAGTTGAAAATGTTGATCCGCGGAGTATTAGTCCAGACTGTTGTCCATGGATGGTCGTTGTCCCATTTAGCCTCAGCATCAAGAAAATCTGCTGTATTGTTCGCCAGCCAGTCGCTGGCTTCCTGAAGCGTCATCGTTCCACCCAAATCTACTTGCCCGCCTACTGACCCAGGCACAGTACTGCCGTCCCAAGGGCCACCATCAACCGTCTGACTATGACTTACGGCGCTGTATCCAAAACCGGAGATACTCGCATTTTGGGGATCCGTTTGACCATTAAGCTCCGTGAAGAAACCCAAGCCCGGTACATAGGCGAGGCCGCAACTTGAACAGAAGCCAGCGAAACCTGCTTGTATTAAGCTATTTACTCCAAACGATATCCACTGTCCATCGACAAATCCTCCTCCTCCTCCAGCGCACCCGGAGGCATTGCCACTACCGGCCAAACCATCACCAGCAAGGCAAAGCAGGCTAGGATCTCCAGGCGCAGCGCCACTAGGATCCGTTAAGTTGACGGGATCATTGTGTGCATATGCATATCGATTCAACGATTGCGGATCTCCGATGCTACCTGACACAGGATCGAGAGAAATAAACCTGCCCAGAGCCGGCGAGTTAAACCGCGCCTGGGCATAATCCAGCCCGGATTCCGAATCTCGCTCGTAGGTAGTGAACTTCCATTTATCAGCCGTTCCCGTTTCATACCAGGACTCACCGAATGGGAAGTGGCCGAATGTACGGGTAACTGCTCCCGTGCCGCTGGCCTGAACTCGCGTGGAAAGATGATCGCCGTAAAGATATGTGAAAGCTCCCGAAGCGACACTGGCCACACGAGTCCCTGCTGCATATAAGTATTCCACACCTGGAGAACTGGCGGCAGCGCCGTTGGGATATTCGGCTATGGGAATGCCTGCGCTGTAAATGTATATTGTGCCATTGCGGTTGACGCGCAAACCGGCAGCATCATAGGTATAGCTGTTATTCGAACCATCCACGCTGGTGACTTGCCCGGCCCCGTTATAAACGTAGCTGTGAAGATTGTCATTCACCACATTGCCATCGGCGTCATACACCAGGCTGGTGATCCGGTTGGTTACCGGATCAATCGGGACCTGGCTGGTGGGCATGTTCGCCGTCCCGGCGACGGGAATTTCGCTCACGCGATTTCCATAACGGTCATAGCTGAATTTCAGCTTCCACGTGTTGGCCGACGTCAAATCCGTGGTTTGCGCGATCTTGAGGCGGCCCAGCTCATCGTAAACATAGCTGGTGCTGTTGGCAGGGGTCACGCCGTCGGTGATGCCGGAAATTTGCCCGTTGTCGCTCACGCCCGCGTAATTATAGGTCAGATTCAGCACTGGCGTGCCCGCATTGGAGGCCGAAATGGCGCCGAGCTGCAACTGATTATTGTAGGTATAGGCCCCGGTCATCCCGTTGCCATATGTCGTGGTCAGGATCTCTCCCGCAGCGTTGTAGGAGCCAATGCTGAAGATCGTGCTTCCACCCGTCCGTATTTGACTCAAACGACCAATTGAGTCATGGTCCTGATACACAATGCGGCCCGAGGGATAGGTGGTGGAATCCAGTTGCCCATTGGTGTAGTGATAGGAAATGGTGTAATTCTGCCCACCAATTGTCTTCACCACCTGGATAATATGGCCCATATTGTCATAGGTATAAGCGTCAGCAGCCGAACTACTGGTGACACTGGTCAGGCGGCCCGCGGCAAAGCCGGATGCTCCCGCAACCCCATAGGCGTAAGCCACCGTGGGAGTACCGTCAGAATACGAGACCGACAGCAGGCGGCCAAAATTATCGTCATAGGCGTATGTGGTGACGATGGAACGGGGATCCGTTTTCGTGGCTACTGGCCCGTAATCTTTATAGGTGTAAGTGGTGCACAGGTTCTTCGTCTCGGGAACGCAGGAAGAGGTGGTGCGCCCCAGACTGTCGTAGGTGTAGGTCCGGACCTGCTGGCCCTGATTCACCTGCAGCAGATTGCCATTAGCGCTGTAGGTGTAAAACGTGGAGAGTGGCGTGCTGAGCGAGGCCGTGGGGTCGGTTCCTCCACTCAAGGTCGTGCCGCTGCCGTTGAAAGACGGCTGACTGAAATTCGCGCTCTGGGATGTGGCGGCGCTGGCGGTTACGCCATAGTTGGTGTCGGAACCAGGGGTTTTTGCCGTCAGCGTAATCACATTCGAGCCGCTGGCCACACTAGCAGTTACCGGCGCGGTGCTATCGGCATTGATGGCGCCGGAAATCGCCGAGGCCACGGAATTTGCCGTGCTGCCCTGGCTGTAACTGGCAGTGTAGCTCTTCGGTTTGGCTGTAAACCCGGTAATGCCAACCGTGACCGTTCCTGCGTCAAACACCGTGCCGTTCTGCCCGGGAGTGAGCGTAGGGCCCGAGGGCGTGGCACTGAAGGACGACGACCCCGACGTAAAGTATTGCGAAGTGGTAGCGGCACTGGCCGAAAGCGGATCTGCCGTATTGACGCCCGTGGCGGTGGTGGTGAGGTTCAGCACGTTCGACGAGGCGCCGGCCACCAGCAATTGATTCAGAGTTGTGTCGGAATTAATCTGGCTGGCCAAATTGCCGGCGATGCCGGCGGCGGTGCTCGACTGGCTGTAGCTGCAGGATTTGGAGTAGACCGTTCCTCCAATGGTTACATTCACGGCCACTGTGCCAGTGTCATAGAAAGTGGTGTTTACGCTATCCGTACCGCCGGTGAAATTTTGCCCATTCGTAATGGTCCAGCCCTGCGAACAAAGTGTAGAACTGGTATCTGAACTTGAAGGCACGCAGCCGCTGGCGAGAGAGGTTGCCAGGGTGCTGCTGTTGGCAGCGCTGCTTGTAGCTTTGGTAGTAAGTGTGAAGCTGGGTGAACCGCTCACATACCCAATGTTGACTACCGCATTGGCGGGAAATGCACTGACCAGGGCCGCAGCCAGACTGGCTGGCGTCGAGCTGCCGCCGTAAGTCACGGAGACAGGACCAACCGTGACTCCGCCAGAATTCACGGTAAAGCCAATACTGCCGGAATCGGCAAAATTAGCTGTAGTGGTACGACAGGTCAGGGGAAAACGGCTGGGAGGGCCGCCCGTGCAGGCCGTACTGGTCTGCGTGTCGGTGCCATCTGAACCGCCAATCGTCACGGTGACACTTGCGCTGGTAGCGGCATGAGTCTGCACCACCGTGGAGCGCTCGGTTCCGCCTATGGTCACACTGCCGGTCGCGGCGGTTGCGCCACCGCCATTGGGCACCGAGGCGCTCTGCTCGGTCCCGGAGATGGATATCGATCCGGTCCCCGCGGCGCCGCCGCTCTGGCCGGGTTCGTCCACTCTTACCAGACGCCCCAGAACATCGGTGTACTGTTTGCGCTGCTTGCCCGCCGGGTCGGTTGTGGTGATAATCTGGCCCGAGCGCGTGTTTGCCGAAAAATCGTTGAATGTCCCGGCTGCGTACTGGGTTTGATAAGCGTTCTGAGTGCTCGTCCCAACAGCCGGAGGCGTTACCGAGATTGTCCGCCCCAGGCCGTCATACGCATAGATCGTGTTGACCACGGCATCCGCAGGAGCGTAAGGATTACTCGTCTGCAAAAGCTGACCCAGAATGTTGTAAGAGACCGCTGCCGTGCTTACTCCAGAGGTCCCATTCAAAACCCGGGTACTCACGGTGCGGCCACGACCATCCAAAATAACTTTGGCGATCATGCTATTAGCCGTACTGGATGTTGTGACTGAGGGGCTGCCAGCTGCATCGTCATAGCTGCTGCTGATGACCTCGGCATCCGGAGTCTGGGTTGATGTGAGGCGGTTATCCGCATCGTGGCCGTAAGTGGTCTTTTGCCCATTGGGGTCGGTGACGGTTGACGCCAGCCCCCGGTCGAGGTCATAGACCAAGCTGGTGGTCAACTGGCCACTGGCAGGTCCAACCGAAATCGAGTCAGGATAGGCAAACTGGGTGACTGACGAAAAGCTCTCTTGCGTCTTCGGGCCAGCAACGCCACGCTGTGAAGACAGAATATTTCCCGTAGAGTCGTAGGTCAGGACCGTAGTTACTCCCCCGGCGCTGTGCACTGCATCGGCATATTCCACAACACTGGTCAGGTTTCCTCGCGAACCGGAATACGAAGCGGAAAACGCAGAATCGTGGCCCGTGGGATTGGAGGCTACATCGGTGACCGATCCGGTGGCATCGTAGGTAAAAAGCTGGTGCGACTGGAGCGTCCCGGAGCCATCCTTCACCTGAATGTCGCTGGGCCTGTTGACAATATTATTCCCCAGACTGGCATAACTGGTCACGACCTCGCGGACAAGCGGCCCGGGCTGGTTCGCCCCAAAATCGTATTGCAACAGGTCGGTCACCTGGCCAAATGAATCGTATGTATTGAACTTCACCTGCGATTGAGTCGACCCGTCCTCCAGAATGGTTGTGACGCTGGCACGTCGCGCGTTGCTCCCACCAGTGTCAGTGATCCAGCTTAGGTTATCTGTTCGCCACGTCTGCGCCGGAGAGGTGGGACATCCTGAAAGTGCCGTCCCCGGCGCCACACTGGAGACTATTTGCTGGCTGGGAAGTCCGTCCAGAGCGTCACCATTCGATGAAAACACCGTGGTTTGCACTTTTCCCAGAGGATCTTCACTGGCAAAACAGGTCACCAAGCCATTCGCATTTTTTGTTGCCTGGAAAGTCCAGGTGCCAGTGTTTACCCCATCATTCACAATCTGTTGCGTGTATGTGGGGTTGCTGGTCAACGAGCCAGCGCTGGCTGCGGGAAGGAGATAACTCGTAGTGTACCGGGGCGTGCCGTTTGAGCTCTTCTCCTGAATGCTCTTTACAATGCCCCAATCCGGGTTGTCCGGGTTGACTCCGCTGAGGTCCTTCACGTAGTCAAACACTACGCTGGTGCCATCTGGGCGCGTGACCCCCGCAAGCAAATTTTCAGTGCTCTGCCCGCTCGTCAGGAACCCCGGAGGAATGCCAAGGCCGGCGGTGGCTTGAAGCGTGAAATTGAAATTGATTGGCTTATTGACCCAATTAAAACTGTATTGGCGGAAATTCTGGCCGTTCGAACTTAGCTGGGCGACCGACTGCAGCATTGTTCCCGTGGAATCATACTTGAAGCTGATCACGCGCCCAACTGTATCTGTAATGGTATTGATGCTCAGGGCATTATTGTTCAAATACGAGATGGAGATGATGTTCCCATTTGTATCTTCAATCTGATAAGGGCGGTATTGATACTGATATGTCGTATCGAACAACTGATAATAAATCCGGAGCCCATTCTTGTATGTGACGATCACCGGACTGCCGGCCGTCGCAGGATACTGGACCAGGATGTAACTGGAATCGACAGTCGAAAACTGGTTGGCCACGGCCGTGGGCACAAACAAGTGCTTGCCCCCATTCGCCTCCGTGAGGAGGCCCAGGCTAAGGTCAGTGGCAAATTCCAGCAAGCCATAGTCAAGACGAAAACCAGGCGCTGGATTGTCAAAACCGCCATAAACCATAGTGTTGTTATCGCTGTTGAACTCCCAGAGCAGACTGTTGTAAAACAGCGTCAAGTTTAGATCCAAGCCATTGCGACCAGGGAGGGAAAAGAGATTGACGGCGTAGGTATAGCTCTGACTCCCTTCGATCGCCGTGCTCTTGCCGACCGACTGCGCTGCAATCTGGGAACTGCCCGTGCCCCTCGCATGCGTGATGAAAGACGAGGTCTCCATCTGTCCCGCTCCGGTGTTGGATGTTGGCGGCGGACTCCCCCCCCCACAGCTGACGTCACAGTTAGGAACAATTTGCGCAAAAGCCGATGCGCCGCCCAAAGCAAGAAACAGCAAAACAGAGAGAACTGGCGTGGCCCCAGACAGATGGCGAATGAAGGCACTGTGCCGTATTTGTCGCCATTGAGCGACGAATAGACGCGAAGCCGTTTGAATTATGGCTATATATCCAACCTGGGACAAAATATTTTGCATCATCGTTTGCATAGATATCCTCAACGCGCAGTGAATTCTCATTCGCCCTGCGCCCTCTGTTCCTGTATTCAAGGGTGAAACAAAAAAATTCTTAAAATGTATAGTGCATTTACCCGCAAAAACGTTTCATGGTTTTTGCCTTTTTTGGCAACAACCAACAAAAAATCCTGGTTTGATACAACGAAATCCTGGGTACTGCTTTTCAAGCACACCAATACACAGCATTGGCAGAAGGGGTTTAAACTTTCTTAGAGTTATTAATCATATACACGAAGAGAACGGTATTGCGCAAGAGAGTTGCACAAAAAAAATGAAAAAAACGCTAATGGGATTACTTGAAAACGCTGATGACCAACTATCTCAATGAAAAATCACAGCCTTAGCTCATAAACATGGAAGATCCAGCTGTTGACAAATAATGTCAGTTGATTTTTTTGGGACTTGCGGTACCATGCGCGAGCTTTGGAGAATGATTGGCCTTTATTTTTCCAAAGCCTGGGTAACACATGGCTAAAGCGTTGAGTCTGGGTGGCGCTTGGGTGGCCCAAGGGCCACCCAAGGGTCGATAGACGCTAAGCCCTTTGTTTCCTTGCTGGGTCATGCAAAACCGGGGAGGGGGGTACCCCAGGCGAATAGATTTCATCTGGTTTTGCAAGGCGGGAAGGCCGAAAAGGCGAAACGAAATGTAAAAGGAGGCAGATTATGCCCTATGAGAATCCGGTACATCCGGGGTTTACCGAGGAAGAGGTCCGGCTTTGGGAGAGCGCTAAATGTTCCGCCGACTATGACGCCGTATGGAAGATGCGGAACGAGCGGTGGAGGCGCGAGGCCGAGGAGCTCCGCAAGGTGGCGTGGCGGCGGAGCGACGCGGCGGAGATGCTGAGCCAGCTGGGACACCTGTATGTATGAGGCGTGCAAGGAGTATCTTGACCACCAGCCTGGGCTGGAGCAGGCGGCGGAAGAGATCGACCCGGACAACCACCGGATCTATGCTCAGCTGCGCTCGAACCTGGAGCGGGCCAATCTCGCTCCGCGCTGTGCGCACATCAAAGCCAGCGGAGAGCGCTGCCGGGCGCCGAAAGTGCGGGGCCGCAGGTTCTGCAACATGCATCTGGCGATGCAGGCCAGGGGTAAGCAGGCTTTCGAGCTGCCTGTGCTGGATGATCCGAACTCGGTGCAGCTGGCCATTATGCGAGGGGCTCAGGGACTGGTGGACGGAACACTGGAGCACAAACAGGCTTCTCTGCTGGCTTATTACCTGCAGCTTGCGTCCAACAATGTGGGCAAGGTGAATTTTGAGCCGCCCGATAAGGAAGAGGGAG
>Ga0209166_10001263_pt1 | contig 21762 bp, 18 predicted proteins | sample Coa_R1_3_FD_187151 | JGI IMG/M metagenome (GOLD analysis project Ga0209166, IMG submission 187151) | Surface soil microbial communities from Centralia Pennsylvania, which are recovering from an underground coalmine fire - Coalmine... | ecosystem: Environmental > Terrestrial > Soil >... | reverse complement strand
TCAGCGCGATCGAAGCTCCGTTCTGGTCGGTCGCATTGCTTAAGATCCGGTTGCGCCCCTCTTCTACACCGGCGCGGGCGGCAAAGTACTCGGTCTCTTCGCCCTTGAAGTTGGTGTTGATGGAATTTTCAGTGTTAGACATGCCGATCACACCGAATGCGATCGCTGTAATCAGCAACAACAGGACGAGGCTCAGCATCAGCGCTACGCCCTTCTGTCGATTCTGATTGTTCTTGGTCATAGGTTTGTCTCCCCTCATTTACGGAGATACATTGCTCAAACGAGCCTTCGAAGTAATCGAAAAGACGGGAAAGATCTTGGTCTGCGAGTCGGAAAAGTTCGGGATGATATTCGCCGTAAGTTGTAGCTCGCGAATGGGGGTAGCCGAGCCCACGCAGGTTGCCGGCGTCGTGCAGGGCGTTGTTACCCGAGTTGCGTCAGTGTAGTACCCGTCGAATACATCGATCGGCCCATAGGCCGCATAATTGCCGTTGCCGCCAGTCACCGACACCGGGAACGTCGTCGCTCCTGCCCAGTTGCCGCTGTTCAGCAGCCCGTTCACTTCCGTGTAGTAGGTCGGCTGCACATTGGCCAGGAACTGCGTCTTGGTCACCACGCCGCGCTGCAGGATGCAAGGACAGTTACCGCTCGCGTTGGGAGCGATCTGAAGGGTGACGACATACACCGTCCCTGTGCCGTCGAGGTCGCCTTCATACTGCACTTTCGTCGGAGTGTAATAAATAATTCCGCACGCGATACTGGGATTTCCCACGCAACTGCAGGCGACAGCCGGCACGATGCCGGCACAGGCGTTCAGGGAGGGACCGGAGGTGCCCGCCGAGGGATTCACGTTGGTGGGATTCACCTGGATGGGAGGATAGCCGGCATCGTGAAGGTCGCGGTTCACCGTATCCATGAAATCGCGCGCCGCCTGTACGCTGTCGACTTTCTCGGTCTCCGCTGCGCCGCGCTGCTGGAACATGTCGGCAGAGCGGAACACCACCGCGAAGACGATGAACATCACGACCATGACGATCAGCATTTCAATCAGCGAGAAACCCTGCTGACGCTGGCGCCTGGCAAATCGGTTTGTGGTTGCGATCTTCATCGTCTCCTCACATTCCCACAATGGTGCGCATGTTGATCGGCGCGACCACGCCTAAAGCCCACGCTTGTTGAATCATCGGCCGGGCCGAAACCACCACCAGCTTGGTGCTATCCGACGAAGAAGTCCTGATCACGTCCCAGCGCACTTCGTAGGTTACCGGCGTGTCGTTGGTCGTGCTGCAGGCCACATACCGCATCGCGTATCCCGCCGGGATGGTGGCGTAGTCCTGTGTCCAATCAATGGCGCCTTGATTCGTCAAGTTGGCGCCATTGCCGCCATTCGGTCCTCCGCTGCCCGTACCGAGGCCTCCCACCGGGTTGGAAGTCATGTCGACGTTCCAGGAGTTCGGCGGGTTCGCGCAGTCTTGCAGTGGATTCGGCAGCACGCCCGAGTAATTCGCACCGGCAGAACTCATCTGTTCAAGTACCACTTCCGCCACCATAACGGAGGTCGTGTCGCCGGCAGTCTTCTTGTCGAGCGTGATCGAGGCGAGCAGTAAGGGCAGCAATCCGCCCACGCCGATGGTCAAGATCACCATCGCGATCAGGAACTCCAGCAGCGAAAACCCGTGCTGGTGCTTTCTTTGCCGATTTCTGAATGCGTGTCTCATAGTTATTGCACCGGAGACCAGTTGGTTGTCCCGTATTTGAAAACGCGGACGCGCGCCGACGGGTTCGTGACCACCGCTAACCACGTACCATCCGGCTCGCTCTGGAAGAATGTGATAAACGAAGTTCCCGCAACTGCACCGGAAAACGCCGGGCAGGTTGTGTAACCATTAGCGGTCGTAGGCTTACAGGGCAATCCTCGCGGCCCGAACGTCGGATTATCCGCGGTGTCCAGCGACGGATCCGACGCACTGGACAAAGCCTGCGTTTCCAGATTGCCTAATCCGGGCGGATTGTCTGCATAAGTCCGGAACAATACATTCGACGGCAACACGATCTCGGTTTCGCCTTTGTCCAGCGCACCGTTCCCGTTCAAGTCAATGAAAGCTTGCTGTGCGTGCCCGCTGGTTGTCGTCGCTACCGCGTAATAGGCGTCGTTTTGAATCGCCGTGATGCGTGCGTTCTGCAGCAATCCGGCATAATTCGATCCCGCCTGTCGCAGTTTGGCGGTCCGGATCACGGTAAAAGTCGGCACGGCCAGAGCGGACAGGACCAGGAGGATCGCCATCGCGATCATAATTTCGAGCAGCGAGAAGCCGCTGCAACGCGAGAAGAAATCTCCCGTACGAGACCGGCGTGTAGAATTCTTAGACATAGCAAATGGCGCGGAGATCGCACATACGCACTCGATCCCCTCTTTCTTGCTGAATGACCCTTTCGATCTACATTTTGTACAGGGGGGGAAGGGCAGCTACAAGTTACGCAAGTGATAGAGAAGCAGGTACTAGCGGCCCTTGCCATCGCGGCTTGCAGGCAGCAAAGAAGTTGCCTGATTCGATGTTGCGAAAATCAGGGCCGAAGGTGACTGAAGTCACCTCTGGCCAGACCAAAAGAAACTTGCCAGCTTGATATCCCGAGGCTCCGGAAACCAATCTTATGCACAACCATCCGCCGTTCGACGCCCACCGCCAGGACCTGGAAAAAGTTCTAAGCATCCTAGCCGGCACCCCTGCGATAGACCGTGAATACCTGGCTCCTCGAGAGGAATTCCAGGGGCGAGTCCGCCGCACCAACGAAGCCCTGCAGCGCCACGGCCACACCGTCGGCATCGTCTTCTCCGACGAACACTATGCCGGGGATGTTCCCTATCTCGGCGGCAATACCAATATCTCCATCGAACAGGTGGCCGGGGTCATCGGTCCTAATGGCTTCCATGTGGTTGCCGGCCTCGAAGGCGGCTATGTCGCCGAGCAACTCGCCGACCGTGCGGGAGCCACCGTCCACAAAGTCGAACTGCTGCAGCTCGCCGACGAGAAATATCCCATTCGCGCCGAGCGCCTGGAGGATGTGATCCGCGCCGCCGCCGGGAAGGAAGTCGATCATGTCGCCCTCCTGACCCCGCGCCAGGTCATTCCCGCAGGCCTGGTCGAACATCTGCAAACGACGTACGGCCCGCAGGGAGTGGTGGATGCGCAGGAACTTTATTATCGCGTCAAATATGAGAAGAGCGAGATCGAGATGCGCCTGATTGCCGACGCCTGCATGATCGGCGACGCCATGTTGCGCGCCATGCTCGCCGTGCTTCGCCCCGGCCGGCTTGAAACCGAAGTCGCGGCGTGGGGCGCCTGGGTGGGACGCATGCTCGGCTCCGAGCGCGACGGCTTTCAGGTCATGGTCGGAGCCAACACCGCCAACCGCACGCTGATCGGTCCCGCGCTGAATCGCCGAATCAACGAGGGCGACTGGGTCCATCTTGGAGTCGCACCGAAGCGCGACGGGCTCACCGCCTGCATCCGCCGCTCGATCATTGCGGTCGACTCGCCAAAAAAAATCACGGCCGAGCAGAAATTCTGGTTTGACCTGGTCGAAGAAGGATACAAAGTCGGCGAGAATTCCTATCGCGAAGTTGCGGCCAAGCGGTTACCGGCGAGGCTGCAGGAGAAGTCGCTGGTGGATTTCTTCGCCTCACACTCCGACGAGATCTCGCGCCGCGTCGGCAAGAAGATCGATCTCGCACAGCAAAAGCCCTATACCGGCACTCACAATTCCGGCTACACCGAGTGCCAGGAATTTTTCGGCGCGATCACCCTCGATAGCCACGACCCGCTGGGCAATCAAATCGTCACCATGCTCGACGTAGCCCTGCGCGGCATCGGAGACCGCTGGCACGATGTCGTCATTCCGGGCTTCGATTTCTGCGTCGTGGAAAACACGCTGGGCAAATACGGGACGCGCGTTGAAACGCTCACCAAGGTGCCAATTCGTGCGCAAGAATTGGTAGGCTCGGGCGGCTAGTTCCGCTCCAGCATCCACACGTTGGAACTGGCGCGCGCTTTCCACAACGCGACATGCTTGCCATCGGGCGCCGGAATGAGCCAGCCGATCATCATGTCCGAGTCTTCCAGCACCGTCCGGGCATGTCCCTGCAGATCGATGTTCAGCAGCGCCCATTTTCCTGTGTTGGTGGAAGCTGAGACCCAGACACTGCGGCCGTCCGCCGCAAAGTCGATGCTGTTGATTTCCGCCCAGGCTTGCGCGGACACCGACCGCTTGCCGCCGTCGGCGACCGAATAGAAGGTTATGATCGGATCTTTTTGAATGCCCGCCAGCTTCGCGGTCGCGAGACGTTTCCCGTCGGGCGATAAACTCCAGTTATACGCGTACGCCTGCGCATCTTGGATCGTGAGTTGGGGAAGTTGCTGGCTCTGCCCCGTATAGGGATCGAATCGGAAGAACGCCACTTCCCTATCGCTGCGCGCATCATAAATGCACAAATCCGACGGGGCGCGGCTGCACTGCAAATTCCCCATACCAGTGTGCTGCAGAAGCATTCGCGGCGGACCGCCCGCCAGCGGCACGCTCATTAAACGGTTGTTGAGAGACGATTCGCCCAGCTTCGGCCAAATCATATAGAGGACGGTGGAGTTGTCGGGTGCCATGCGCGGCTCTGTCACCGCTTCATTGCCGCCGACCAGAAGCTCGGGAACGGCTTGGTCGATCTGCTGCTTGAAGATGTGAAACAGCCCGTCGCGATCCGATGAAAACAACACCGCCTTGCTGTCCGGAGTCCAGGCAAAGGGAAAATCACGGCGTTCATCCAGCGTCAACCGATGCAACTCGCCGAACCGCGTCCCTGCCGCATTCAGCTCGGAGACGTAAACATCCGGATTCTGAGAAAACTTTCCATAGGCGATGCGCTTACCGTCTTCGGTTGCGCTCAGGTGGCCTACATCGTCCGGCGTGGCGGTCAGGCGCACGGCAGCGCCGGTGATGTGCCCGCGCGCATCGAGCGGCACAGACCAAAGGTTGGAGTCAGCCTGATTCGGCCGCGGCTCCGAAAGCGAGTAGATCAGATGATTATCCCGCGTCCAGATCACTCCCGGGCCAAGTCGTGCGTCCCCTGCATCGGTATTGAAAAGCGGGTGACGCGAGGCCGAAGGCATGAGCGTCTCTTGGCGGCCGCTGCCAACATCAATCATGTCGATGGCCGTTTTCATCCCGAATTCCGCCGGCTCGTAGGCGCCTTCCGTAAATACGATGCGCCGCCCATCGGGCGACCAGGCCGGAGGGCCATACATCGTTTTTGGATTCGTGCTGATTTTGCGCGGACGCTCTCCATCGCCTTGCATAACCCAGAGCTCTTGGTCGAGATCGGGACCCCGGATGAACGCAATCTGTGATCCGTCGCGCGAAACCGCGGCGCGTCGCCCATCGTCGATCAATTTGCGCGGCCCGCCTCCCATAATCGAAATCTGCCACAGGCTGGCGGGTGCGTGCGGAGCTTCGATCCAGGTAACCAGCAGCCGAATTCCGTCCGGATACCACGCGGCCGGTTCCGGGTCGAAGCCTTTGGGAAGATTCAAGGCGTGAACTTCGCCGCTGTCGATCTCGCGCAGATAGAAGCCTGTATTGTCGGAGAACGCCAGATATTTGCCATCGGGCGAAATCGCCGCCCCGAGCACCGGATGATCATCGGGATTGGCGGTGAGCCGCCGCTGTTTGAACTGAACCGTACCGCGCGGCCAGTTCGCGAGGATCGCGCCCGCCGCCACCCCGATCGCAAGAATGAGCGCGGCCCAAAGAATTTTACGGTGCCTCGGCTCGGCGAAAATTCGCGCAGGTGTCTGGGCGGGAAGGGTTGCGCTCTCGCCGTTTACTGGGGCCACGAACCTGTAGCCGCGCCGTGCCACTGTCTCGACAAACCGCGGATTCTCGGCGGAATCGCCCAATGCGTCGCGCAGCCGGCGGATGGCTGCGTTCAGGCTGTGATCGAAATCAACGAAGGTATCGGCCGCCCACAACCTCTTTTGTAGCTCTTCCCGCGTGACCACCGACCCGGGACTCTCGAGCAGCAGGGTCAGGACCTGAAAGGGCTGCTCTTGCAACTTTACCTTCGAACCATTGCGTCGCAGTTCCCCAGCATGCAAATCAACCTCGAAGGTCCCGAAGTGAACCGTGCGTGCCCCATTTTCTCCCACCGCAGCCATGATCCCCACTCGTGACGCCTGCAGTCTACCAAACTGCTGGCTTTCTCCCTGTGTGATGTCGATCGCTAATCATTTGACGAAGAGAGATTTGCTTCGTTACCCAGAGATGACTTGCCGGTCACCCGCAGACCGTTGAGGTACGCAGCCGCCGCACCGATGCTGGCTTCACTCGTGGGAGGGGAACGGCCATGCATCGAGCGCTTCCGGCATTTGTTGTGTCTGCCATCTTCATCTGCATCACGGGCGCGGCTCAGCAAAGCTTTGGACAAAATCAGACAGTCACTGTTTCAGTTTTTTCTGACGTATCGATTCCGCAACAGGTTTTGGAATTGGCCAAGCAGAGGGCCTCGCAGATCTTTTCCAGCGCCGGAATTGATGTGGGCTGGATCAACTGCATCCATGGACCCAGCACCACTCCAGATCGAGACTGCCGTAAAAGCTATGGACCCGGCGATCTGGCCCTGCGTATTACCTCCCATGTTTGGAGCGCCGGCAGCGATGCCGCCTTCGGCGTTGCCTGGCTCGCCGCCGACGGTAGCGGCCGCTATGCCGATGTGTTCTGGACTCGCGCTCAGGAACTTCACACCAACTCAAACGTGGAGCTTGGCCGGATTCTCGGCAGCGTCATGGCGCATGAAATGGGACATCTTTTGTTGGGGGCGAATTCTCATTCGGTGGACGGACTCATGCAGGCGCGTTGGGGAGCGGACGTACTGGAACGCATTGCCTTGGGAACACTGTTCTTCTCGCCGGAGCAAGGCAAACGAATGCGTGCCCATCTCGCTCCGGCAGGTGTCAGTATGGCTTTGTCGCGAAATGGTCGGCCTGGAATTCGGCCTTGAAGGCAAGATCTACCACACCCACGGCAGTAACCGGTATCGTACGCGCTGACAGTATTCCGCATATCCGGCGAGATCGCGGCACAGAGTTCGCTCTTCATGAACCAGGCGATAGCCAAGCAGAAGCGGGAGTAGGGCAAACAGCGGAAGGGCTATATAAGATCCCAACGCCAGCGGTAAGGCGAGCGCACTGAGAGCCATTCCCAAATACATGGGATGCCTCACCCATGCGTAAGGGCCGCGATCAATCACAGTCTGCTGAGCCTCCACCTGAATAATGCTGCTGGCGAAGCTGTTAACCTTCATTGTCCAAAAGACGAGCCAGTAGCCGGCTACGACAATAACTTGTCCGGCTAGCACTAGCGCGACAGGAACCGACCCCAGAGCGCGCGACCAACCAAAACGAAAATCGACTCCCGCCAGCATAAATGCCAGAAATAAAATCAGGCTTACCAATCTCAGCAACAGCCTCTGTTGGGGTTCGGTTTCTCGGCGCTGCATTCGCCGTTCCAGCAACTGCGGATCGCTCTTCAGCAGATCGACAAAGAAATAGGTCCAAAATCCGAACATCAGCCCTATGTATAGCCAGCCCTGCCAAAAGCGCCAAGTCCCCGCCGGAACGAACAGCAATCCCGTCAACACCACGAACGTCTTCACCAGCTGCCGCGTTCCTCTCGCCGTTAGGCTCATTTCGGCTGCGCCTGAGACCCGTTCCATTTTGGAATCCCTCGACGTTTATTTCTGAAATCCACAGCCCTTTGTGACATCCATCACTGACGTCGCCCTCCGCAGTGGTCTAGTCTCACACGTTTCCCCGGTGTCCCTCCGAGCAGATTACTAGTCGAGGTCATTCCCGTGATTGGGAATCATCGTTGCTCTCTGCTCGCGATCGTGCCTTTGCTTGCTGGCATCTCTCTTCTGCACGCGCAAAAGCCGCGGCTCCCGGTACCTGGGATTACAAAGAATTCGGTCGAGAATTTCTCACGACCGCTCCCCATTGTCAACGAGCCCTTGCATCCTTTGCCGCGACCAGTCGCTCCCCGGCGACCCATTGGGAGTCGGGGCGGGGTTTTTGATGAAGTGGTGCGCGCGTCAGGCATGATCTTTTCCGGCACCGTAACCGGCATCAAGCCAGGTCCCGCGAATCAGACCCAGGCCGTCGCGACCGTTGCCATCACATTTCATATTGATCAGGCAATCCGCGGCACAAGGGTCGGCGACAGCATCACCATCTCACAATGGGCCGGCCTGTGGTCGAGCGGGCAGCGCTACCGCGTCGGCGAGCGCGTATTCCTGTTCCTTTATCCCCACAGCAAGTTGGGATTAACCAGTTGTGTAGGCGGCCCGATGGGCCGCTTTCCGATCGACTCTTATGGGCGGGTCTTGTTTTCCGCCCAGCATCTTTCCGCCTTTCGAAAGGATCCCGTCCTTGGTGGGAAGTCGCGCCTCCGTCTCAGCGACTTCGCCTTGGCGGTGCGGCACGCCAGTGAGGAGGAATAAGCCGAAGAGGTGACCATGAAAAACTGCATGGCATTGACTGCTCGCTCGTTCCTCCTCAGGCTGGCCTGCGTGGCCGGCCTGATCCTGGCGTTCGCGCTGTTTTCTCGCGGCGGCGGACCGAAGGATATCGCCGGCACAAGCTACTTCGATCCCAGCATGACCGGCCACCCGCTGGCCTGGCCCGCCGGAGCCATCACCTATTACACCGATCGGGGCGATCTCAGTCCCATCCTGCCTAACACATCCGCTAACAGCTTCGTGGCCGGCGCATTCACGCAATGGACCTCAGTCACGACCGCCGCCCTCGCCAGCGCCGCCGGAGGCTCACTGGCCGAAGACGTCAACGGAACCAACGTCATCCGCAACGCCGACGGCTCCATCTCCATGCCGCTCGATATCCAGCCCCTCGCGATCGCCACTCCCATTGGCGTGGTTTACGATTCCGATGGCTCTGTCACCGACGCCCTGATCGGTGCCGGCGCAGGCGGTGCCAGCCAATGCTTTTTCAACGCGGTCACTGGAGGCGCCGACAATTACGGTTCTCTTGCCACCTACCAGCACGCCCTGATTGTGATTAACGGCCAGTGTGCGCAACAGTCCTCGCAACTCACCGACGTTGACTATCGCCTGGTGCGCGTGATCGGCGGCATCCTCGGCCTGGGATGGTCGCAGCTCAACGTCAATGTGCAGACCGGTTCGCCGCATCCCACCGCCGACGACTACGCCGGATTCCCTGTCATGCACTTTACCGATCCCTGGAATTGCGTTCCCATTACGCTCTGTTATTCCAATCCGTACCAGCTCTCGGCCGACGACACGGCTGCCGTCTCGCGAATCTATCCCGTAACTTCGCAGAATCAGTCCGGCTTTCCCGGCAAGCAGATTTTTTCCGCCACTACCGCGCGCATTCACGGCTCCGTGTACTTCACCTCGCACGGCAGTCGCGCGCAACCCATGCAGGGAGTCAACGTGGTCGCGCGCTGGATCGATCCCACCAGCGGCCAGCCCTCGCGCCGCTACGCCGTTTCTTCTGTCTCGGGATTTCTCTTCAGCGGCAACCAGGGCAATCCCATCACGGGATGGCAAGATGCTCTCGGCGACTCGTACTCCGAATGGGGCTCGGCCGATTCCTCGTTGCAAGGATTTTTCGATCTCGCAGGCCTTCCCATTCCCAGCGGCACAAGCGCGCAATATCAACTCACGGTCGAGGTTCTCGACCCCTTCTGGTCGACCGAGGCCGGTCCGTACTCGCCCGGCCCGGTATCGCCTTCCGGATCGGCGCAACCCATCACCGTGACCGTTTCGGCTGGCAGCGACGTTGCGCAAGACATTCTCATGACCGGCAGCGCACAGCCACTCTCTGAACCCTCGTCGTCGTGGACATCTCCCGCAACCTTGCCTCCCGCCGGCGACTGGATGACTTCGCTGAACAACTGGGGCAACACGGATTATTTCCTGTTGTCTCTGCAGGCTAACCGAACCATGTCCATCGCTGTAACCGCGCTCGACGATTCCAGCTATGCCAGCCAATCCAAAGCTCAGCCGGTCATCGGACTGTGGTCCGCTTCCGATCCGCAAGGCACCGCGCCGCCGGCTTTCACTCCGTCGCCGTTCAACGTGCTCCCCTTCGGCATGACCCGGCTGGATGCTCAGGTGACCGGCTCCGGTAATTTTCTACTCGGTATCTCGGATGTCCGCGGTGACGGCCGCCCCGACTACCGCTATCACGCGCACGTGCTCTACGCCGATTCCGTTTCGCCCGCTCGAGTCGGCGTCAACGGCGGGCCAGTCGCCGTCGAGGGCATCGGCATGGCTTCGGGATTGGCCGCTTCCATTGGCAACACGCCCGCCACTCAACTCGCGGTGAGCGCCGGCCAAATCCTTCTCTCCGCGCCCGCCCACGCCGATGGCGTGCAGAACATCACCATCAGCGATCCGGTCAGCGGCGCTGCATCCACAATGACCGGGGTTCTGACTTACGGTGCTGCCGCCAGCGACACGATCGCGCTGATCTATGGGGCGAATCCCTACACTCCGGTGGGCGCCCAAGCAACCTACCCCGTTACAGTCGCAGTCCTCGCCGCCGATGGGACTCCGGTCAGCGCCGCCACCGTCGGCTGGAGTGCCACCAACCGGCTTCAACTTTCCGCTTGCAACGGCGCATCCTCCTGCTCGGTCGCAACGGACGAGAATGGGAACGCTGTTACCTGGCTCACGCCATCCGCCACCGGCTCTGCGACCATCACCGCGACTTTGGCTCCCGGCGTCTACAGTCCGGCGAAATCGGTCAGCACCACGCTCAATGCCATCCAATCCTCGCCCGACATCGGACTGTCGAATCCTTTTCTCTGGGTCTCTGACGGCGCAACGGTCAGCCTGCCGCTCACGGCGCGTGCGTTGAGCAACGGCATCCCGCGCGCTAACGTGCAGGTGAATTTCACGATTGTCGCAGGCTCGGCGACCCTGAGCGCTGCCAGCGCGCTCACCGATTCGGGCGGCAACGCCACGGTCACATTGAGCGGGCAGATCGCAACGCTGGTCCAGGTGACCGCCTGCATCGCGCCGGGCAATGTTCCCTGCGGCACGTACTATCTGAATCCCTTGCCGACTGCGCGCCAGACATTGCAACTGGTTTCCGGCGGCGGCCAGGTTTCCACCGGCAGTGCGTTTCTACCTGTCGTGGTCAGAGTCGTCGACTCGACCTCGCCCCAGAACGTTGTGACCGCCGCTGGGGTCAAATTTCTAATCACCGTATTGCGGCCGGGCGGAAGTGCTCCCGGGGGCGGGGATGGTGAAACCAATCCCGGCAATCCCGCCATGCCGGTAATTCTCAGCGTCAGCCAGACCAGCGCTACGACCGACACAAACGGCCTTGCCAGCATCGTGCCCTCTGCCGCCGGATTCAGCCCTCCTGTGGAAGTGGACGTGGCCGTTACCTCGGCAAACGGCTCGGTTCTCGATGAACCGCTGCAGCTTTTCCCCGCTCCGGCAGCGCAAGATTCCCTAAAAACGGGGCCTCGGGCGCCGATTGCCAGCCCGGCAAATTTCCGATGGCCATAATCGCAACGTGCAAGTCGCTGCAAATGCTGCACTTGAGCAATGTTGTACTAACTTGTATGTACAACAACGTACTTAGCGACTGATCCAGAGCGACTGAGGAGCGGATTGCCGATCTAAGCCTTGCGTAGAATGCCCATTGCGGGGCCGGAAAGGTACCTACAATCGACGATCGTCATACCGGACGAGGAATCCCATCGTCCTGACAAAGTTCGTGCGTCCTGGAGCATTCCTGAGCGGTCAACGATTTTTCAATCACTTCCACGCAGGCTCAATCACTTGCACGCAGGTTCAATGACTTACGAGCAGGGGTCAGGGGTCAGGGGTCAGGGGTCAGGGGTCAGAAGTCAGAAGTCAGAAGTCAGAAGTCAGTGGTCAGAGGTCAGGCGTCAGTGGTCAGAGGTCAGGCGTCAGGGGTCAGAAGTCAGGGGTCAGAAGTCAGAAGTCAGAGGCCTGAAGCCAGAGGTCTGAGGTCCAAAGTCAGAGGTCTGAGGTCCAAAGTCAGAGGTCTGAAGCAGAGGTCCGAGGTCTGAACTCTGAGGTCCGCGCTTCCGCTTTACTTCGTCCACTGGTCGACCCAGTCGTTGACCGTCTTGTACCAGAGCCGCGAGTTCTGCGGCTTGAGAACCCAGTGGCCTTCGTCGGGGAAGTAAAGCATCTTCGACGGGACGCCTTCCATCTGCAGCGTGGTGAAAAGCTGCAGTCCCTCGCTTACGTCGAGGCGGTAATCGCGCTGGCCGTGGATGACCAGCGTCGGCGTCTTGAAATTTTTGGCATATTGGTGCGGCGACCACTTCTGGTAGCTCTCGCGATTGTCGTAGGGCGTGCCTTTGAACTCCCAGTCGTTGAACCAGAGTTCCTCGGTCGTGCCCCAGGCGGATTCGGCGTTGAACATGCCGTCGTGCGACACCAGGCATTTGAAACGGTCGGTGTGGCCGAGAATCCAGTTGATGGCGTATCCGCCGTAGCTGGCGCCGAGCGCGCACTCGCGGTTCTTGTCGATGAACGGATACGTCTGCTCCGCATAGTCGAGGCCCTTCATCAGGTCTTCGAACGGTGCGCCACCCCAGTCCCCGTTGATGGCGTCAATGAACTTCTGCCCGTATCCAGTCGAGCCGTGGAAGTTGATCATGACGACGACGTATCCGCTGGGCGTCGATGCAGTTGGCGACGCGAACAGCTCAGGATTCCAGCGGAAGGACCAATCGTCTCCCCAGGCCCCCTGCGGCCCGCCATGAATGAGGAATTTCACGGGATATTTTTTCGAGGCATCGAAGTTCGGAGGCCTGACCAGAAACCCTTCGACCTCGTCGCCAAGCGCACCAGTGAAGCTGAAAGACTCGATCTTCGTCATCGTCACTTGTGAGAACAGGGCATCGTTGACGTGCGTGACGGCCCAATCTTTATTCAGAGAACAACTCCACTTGCCCTTGTCCACATTCCCGGTCATGGCGGGGCAACCGACGCCGGCGACATCGCTGCTGTAAATCTCAATCGGCGCGGCGATTGACATGCGCGTGAACAGCAATGTCTTACCGTTGGGGGTTACGGCCAGGTCGTCGTTGAAGCCGCCGACAAGCGCTCGCCTGGAGGTTCTCGCGCTCTCCGTTTCCAGCGCGTAAATAAGGGAGTGTCCCTTGTGCTCGGAACTGAAAGCGATGGTTTTTGAATTCGGCGCCCACACGAAAGTTCCGACCCAGTAATCAAAATCTTCGGTTAAATCCTTCTTCTCCCCCGTCTTGCGATCGTAGAGCATCAGGCGAAAGCGGTCGCTCTCGTATCCCGGACGCTGCTGGGCGCGGTAGGCGATGTAATGTCCATCAGGCGAATAGAGCGGCGACGTGTCGCTGGCCGGATTGTCGGCGGTGATGTTCTTTGCCTGGACAGATCCGGCCGGGCCACCGCTGACCGGGACGATCCACAGATCGTTGTTGGTGGAAGCCGCCGGATTCTTGTCATGATTCGAGGCGTAGCAAATCTCTTTTGCGTCGGGCGAGAAGGCATAGTCATCCTGCCCGCCAAGCGAGAACACTGGCGCATCGTAGTCACCGGGCGTGAGATCGCGCGGAATCGTGGTGAGCTGATCATAGACGTGGGCACCACTCTCCGCCGGGACAGATACCACAAACAAGTGACTGCGCTTGCCCTCCTGGTAAGCATTCCAATGGCGGTAGAGAAGGTGCTCAAAAATCAGCGCCTTCACTTTGGATTGTTCAGCGTCGTGCACACGCTTAGCGTTGCAGCTGTCTTCTTGAGCGGGCGCGCCGTCACACTCGGGGTACACATCCGAAGTGAAGAGAATGTTCTTGCCGTCAGGCGACCACAACTCGCCGCCAGCCTCGGTGGCGATACTCGTTAGTCGATGCACGCCGGTCACATTTCCCGCCGTGCCGTCGAAATCGGCAATCCAAACTTGGGAGCTGCCATCTTTGCTCGACAGAAAGGCGAAGCGCTTCCCATCCGGGGCCCAGCGCGGACGGTCGGCATCCTGATTGGTGATGATCTCCCGCTCCCCTGTCATCCCGACCGGAGACGAAGGATTCGCATTGGAATCCTTCGTCGGAGTGGAGGGACCTTGCGTTCCAAGCGGCACGATCCAGACGTGCGGCGTTTTGGTGTTGGCCTCGAGATCGACATCCACCACGCTGAAGATCACCCACTTGCCATCGGGCGAAACCTGCGGATCGCCCACGCGCTTCAGCTTCATCATGTCTTCGAAGGTGAAAGGATGCTTGGCTTGGGCGAGGACGGGGACGGCAAAAGCAAGAATGAGAACAGAAAGAAGAAGACGGCGCATGAAGGCACCCTCCGAATCAAACGGATGAGTGTAGCAGCTTCTGGCAATCAGCTGTCAGCTATCAGCTATCAGCTCTCAGGACCTGGCCGAACGTGAATCGGGTCACCACGGAGTCACAGAGACACGGAGACCAAAAAACATGCGAATGAATTTCTCGGTGACTCTGTGTCTCCGTGGTGAAAAGAGTGCCGTTTCCGCTACACTCGACCCGGCGAGTTGCGTCAGCCATGCATGTTTGCGATTCAAGAGAGCGATGGCGGGGTGTCGTTTGCGGTGAAAGTTCATCCGCGGGCGAAGAAGAATGCCATCACGGGCGAGTTGAGTGACGCCTTGAAACTTTCTCTGACCACGCCACCCATCGAAGGCCGGGCGAATGAGGCCTGCGTTGAATTCTTCGCGAAACTTTTGAAGGTGCCGCGATCTTCCGTTACCATTGCGTCCGGCCAGACCAGCCGGAACAAAGTCATTCGCGTAGCGGGCGTCAGTGCGGCGTTTGTACGCGAGCGGATGAAGAAATAAGAATGCAGAAGTCAGAAGTCAGAATGAAGAATGAAAGTGCAGATTTCAGATTGCAGATCTCAGATCGCGAGTCCTCGAGCAGACAAGGATCTGGGTTTCATTCTGCATTCTGAAATCTGCAGTCTGCAATCAGCAATCTGAAATCTACAATCTGCAATTCCCAGGAGCCCCTTTGACCTTTTCTGAACGACTGAACGAGATCCGCACCGGGTTCGAGCGGCCTTTCTGGGTTGCCAACATCAGCGAGATGTTCGAGCGGCTTTCGTATTACGCCGTCTTTGCCGTGCTCGCCCGGTACCTGCACGAGGGGCTGCATTTCGATGTCGAGCGCGCCAGCAGCCTGACCGGCATGTTTGGCGGATGGGTCTGGTTCCTGGCAGTGGTGGGCGGAGCGGTGGCCGACCGCCTGGGATTCCGGCGCGCGCTCTCGCTGGCGTACTTCATCCTTAGCCTCGCTTACTTTTTGTTGGGATCGATTGGCGCGTCCTGGGCCGCTCCGGTGCGCGATGCCATGCCTCTGGTGACGCTGGTGGCTTTTGTTCTGATCCTGCCCGCGCTGGGCGTCGCCCTGGTGAAGCCGAGCGTGGTCGGCACGACGGCGCGCGCTTCCAAAGAAAACGTACGCTCTGTTGGATACTCCATCTACTACACGCTGGTCAACGTGGGGAGCACCGCAGGACCGTATCTCGCCTCCTGGGTGCACCGGCATGCAGGCATGGAGAGCGTATTCCGCATGGCGGCGGTCAGCGTATTTGCCATGTTCTTTGTGGTGCTGATCTTTTTCAAGGAACCGCGGCGCACTGCAGCAGCGGAGAACGTCAGCCTGGGGCAGGTCGGCAAGAATTTTATGACCGTGGTCTCCAACCCGCGATTCATGTTGTTTCTGCTGATCTTCACCGGATACTGGATCGTCTTCTGGCAGGAATTCATTGCGCTGCCGCTCTACATCTCGGCGTACATCGATCCCAAGGCGGATACCGAACTGATCCTGGTCACTGATCCACTGGTCGTTATCTGCTTCACCATGCTGATTGGCTTTCTGACCAAGCGCATGCACGCGTTTCACGCGATCGTGCTCGGCACGCTGGTGTCGAGCGTGGCGTGGATTCTGCTGATCGTGCATCCCTCGGTATGGATGGCGGTGGCGACGCTCGTGGTGGTGGCGATTGGCGAGATCATCCAGGCGCCGCGATATTACGATTACATCTCGCGCTTGGCTCCGCCCGAGCAGCAGGGCACCTACATGGGATTCGCATTCCTGCCGCTGGGCATCGGCTCGTTTGCCGCGGGAAAATTCGCAGGCTGGGTGATGCATCACTTTGGCGAACAGCAGCATCGCCCCGAGATGGTGTGGTGGTCGGTGATTGCGGTAGGCATGGCCACAACTCTGCTGCTGTGGATTTATGACCGGCTGGTGCGGGTGGAGACCAGCGAAGGCAAATAGATGGTGGCACGCGGGCAAACGGCAAGGACAAGGTTCTCAGTCTGCCGTAAGCCTAGGCGGACGGAAAACTGATGCCCCAAAAATTCTTAGCCTTATCGTGCTCCACGAATTCGATGCCGTAAGTACACAATCCCTCGACGGCCGCGATCTGCGAAACGATCCGCGCCTCGGCTTGCATTCCTCGCGGGTGCTTGATCGTCACTTTCGCTCCCACCACGAGGTCCTTGTTCAGCTGAACCGCGGCGCCATGCTTGTTCAGGTTGGTCGCCTTGGCTTGCACACTGAATGTGATCTTGCGGCGGTCTTCGCCCGAAAGCCCTACGGCGGCATTCAGTCCCATGCGATTGCTGCGCCGCTTGCTGATCGGGCTCCGGGTCGCAGTGCCACCCGCCATGGGCCGTGCTGGTGTGTGAAGGGTGTGATGAGCGTGGGGTGTGTGGTGTGTAAGGTGGCGTGACACGTCAGCAGATTAGGGGATTGAAATGGCACCTGCAACGCACGTCGGTCACCTTCGCATGGTGACCTTCCAAATCGCTGAGGCCGCAGTGTTTGCGGGTGTGCAAAAAAGTGTCGAACAGGCCGAAACCCGCGCCCATAGCCGGGTTTGGGGCCTTTCGACCCGGGTCAAATTTCCTCGTTCTTTCTTCTCTAGTCCGTTGTAGAATGGCCACCATTTAGTTTGGTGGTGGGCCCATGCGATTTCCCGTTGTCCCCTCCGCTCTCGTGCGACGAGCATGCGCTCCCTTCCTGCTCGGCATTCTCATCGCGCTCCTTGCTGCTCCACTTTCTGCCAAGCGCAAAGATGTGCCGCGCATCGTGCCTCCGGCGGAATCGCCGGCGCAAGATAAGGACAAAGAGATTGTCTCGGAGAAGAATGCCGAGAAGTACGACATCGAACATATCGGCTCCCGGGGCATCGGACACGGCTTCAATCTTTATTCCCTGAAGCGCGAACATTCGCTGGGGCAGAGCATGGCCGTGGCTTTCGATCGCACCACCCGGCCAGTGACCGATCCGATCGTGAACGACTACGTCAATCGCCTGGCGCAGCGCATCGTGCGCAACTCCGATGCCGTCGTTCCCTTCATCGTCAAAGTCATCGATTCCGGCGAGATGCCCCGCGCGTACGGACTTCCCGGCGGATTTCTATATGTCGATAGCGCACTCATCCTGGCCTCCGATGGCGAAGCCGAACTCGCCACCGTCATGGCGCATGAGATTGCCCACGTGGCCGCCCGTCACGCCACTCGCGCGCTCACCCGCCGCGACATGAGCAACATCCTGGGCTCCATGGCCATGATCGCGGGCCCTGCCGGGATTGCGATGCAAGATGCGGGCGGCATCGCCGGCCCGCTGTCGGTCAAAAAGTTCTACCGTGATGCCGAGTACGAAGCCGATCTGCTCGCGATCGAGTATTCCTATGCCGCGGGGTACGATCCCCAGTCCTATCTTGGGGCGTTAGAAAAGCTGCACGCTTTCGAACTGCAGCGGAATCAGAATCTGGCTAAGATTCCGGGCTATCATTTCGCGTCGAAGATCCCGTTTCACAGCAAAATTGCCCGCGGTTTCTCCAGCTATCCACTTACCGAAGAACGCATCGGCCGACTGCAGTCGGAAATCTCCGCTTACTTGCCCACGCGCAAGGACTACATCCTCGACACCGACGAGTTTCAGGACGTAAAAGCTCACCTGCTGGCAGCGCAAACGCCAGTACTGCACCACCACTCGGGCGACGACGACAATAAAGTCCCCGTCTTGCGCCGCACGGCCGACTCGGATTCCGACATCCCCAACGGCCCGGCTCCGAACGATCACTTTCGCGGGACGGAAGCAGGCGCGTTCGTAGCGGCGCATCCATAACGCAATCTTCATCAGTCCTCTCGCCGCGGCATCTACCCTGTCATTTCTTCGCCTGCTCCGCGCGGAGATAGGCTTCAATGTCTTGGTGGCCGCCGTATGCGGCCCAGTCCGCCGGAGTGCCGCGCCACAGCACATCTTTGAGATCCAAACGTGCCCCGCGTTGCGCCAGAAGCTTGACGACCTCGAAATGACCCGCCAAGGCTGCCTGGTGTAAGGGAGTGGAATGAGAGTGCCCGCCCACGGGGTTATAGAGATCGGGATCTTCTCCGGCATCCAGCAACATGCGCACGATCTCCGCATGTCCAAACTGTGCCGCCAGCGCGAGGGCCAGGTGCCGGTCGTCGTTTCCTGCGTTCGGCAACAGCCGCTGAAATTCTTCAACGCGCCCCCGAGCGGCCGCCACGGGCAAATCGATCTGCGCTCCCCGCCGGATCAAAGCCTGCACCGCCTCCAATTCCTCGAGCACCGCGGCGGCGCGAAGCGCCGAATTTGGGTCCGCACCGCGATCGCACAACAGTTCGATCAAAGCCGGTTGCACGCCGCACTCCCGCGGCACGCTGCCCGTCGCCGCCAGCACCAGCGTTTCATTGAGCGCGGGTTGATCCACCCCCGCATCGAGAATGACGGCAGCGACTTCGACAATGTTCGCCCGCAGCTTTCCACGCCGAATCGGATTCTCAGCGATGAACTCGAGCAGGCTCGGATTGCGAAAATAATTGCCGCCTTCGAAGACCACGTGTTGGCGCTGCAGTCCCGGGTGCTCTTTTAGATGTGCGAGCAGCCCGGGCACATCTCCGGCATCGATCAAGTCCACCGCCCGGCGAAACACGGAATCTTCAATCCGCTGGTGATGCGGCACTTGCAGGCGATCGGCCAAGGTTGGCTTCTCAATGTGCCGCTTCAGCCGCGCCCAGCTGGGAAATCCAGCCTCGCGCGCGATGGTGAGCTGCGCGTCGGAGAGCCTGAAGGGCGCGTCAAAAATCTTCGCGTCCGTAGCGCGGCCAAATCGCGGATGAAATTCCCGGATGCGTTGTGCCGCGCCGGGATCTCGCGCCTTACAATCCTTCATCAAGTCTTTGGCTTGATACTTCAGGTGTTCGAGGCTGGGATTTTGTGGAAGGACTCTGACCGGCATAGCGAACTTCCTTTCTGTGGCCCGAGGTCCGCCTTGAACGGGCAGAAAGTAAGTTCGTATCGCTGAGTTGTGACTGGCAAGGTGGACTTCTGTCCTTTCCGCGGACCGGATGCGCCCTTCTGCGCTGCGCCGATCTTAACATGCAGACAAAACAAGCACCTATGCACGCCGTTTATCCATGCAACACAGGTTGGACAGAAAATAGCAACTCTGCGGCCGATTATTGCAACGAGACCCGCACACCCTTAGACCACGTTCGGCAATTCTGCGCAAAAAATTTCACATGCCTTCGTGTATTCGCTGGTCTGCCATTCGTAACTGACGTTTTCCGTGAATTTCTGCGCTCACAGTTTTTGGCAGCGCGCGTGCGTTTATGCATTGTTGCCCAGCGCAAGTTGCGGCACGGGATTTTGCCCCTTAGGGCGTTTCCCGTATGTGGAGGCAGTCAGTGAAACATCTCCTCTCTCTGGCCGTCGCAGTGCTGCTTCTGCCGGCAGCACTCTTCGCGAGCAGCACCGCTAGCGTCGATCTGACCAATGTCGGGGGCACCATCACCAGCATGGGCAACGGCGGCTTGGCCTTAACCAACTCCGTCCTCGTATCCTTCGACGGGATCGTTGGAGGCGACCTCGGTAGTGTCACGTTCACGACCGGGGCGCTCACCAGCGGCTCGTTGCAGTATGGCGGCACTTTCGCCGCGGGCGGAACCTTCTCCGCCTACGGAAACGGCACCGATGGCATGCCCAACGGTGTGCTGTTCTCAGGAACCCTCACCTCAGCAACCTGGACTCTCGTCACACTCTCCAACGGAACCCACGAATACATCCTTAGCGGCACGCTCGAGGGCACACTCGGCAACGGCGCCACCAGCTACGGCACCACCGTGCAACTCACGGTGAATACCGGTACGGGATATTTCACCGGCAGTACCTTGCTCTCCAGCGGCGACAGCAATGTCGTCGTCCCCGAGCCAGGATCGCTCACCCTGCTCGGGACCGGACTGCTTGGCATAGCCGGCATCATTCGTCACAAGATGCAACCTCCTGGCCAAAGCGGCTGAAATCGGCCGCGACTCGCTTGCCTGCCCCGTTCTCTCTCGCCGCCTCCGCAGAGAGAACGGGGCCTTTTTCAATCATTGGCAGTTGCAAATCGAGAAGGTCAGTCTCGAATGCGAGGACGCGGATCGCCTAATCGGCGGCCTTCGTTCTCGGGAATCGAAGCTGATATTCCGCGTCGCCGAGCAAGTCCTTTAACTGCTCGACCAGCCGGATGAATCTCGCAAGGTCTGTTTCCGATTGGATCAGCCGACACAGCCGGTCCATCTCTTCACGCTCCTGCAGCGTCATGGTGGGGATCTTTCCGACGAAAAGCGCGTAACGCCCGAGTTATAACTGAGATTAAACGCCAAACTCAGCCAGATTTCCAACATTTTGCGTGCGCCCTGGCATCAGGGAGAAATACCGGTGCGAGTGAGACGAAGGATCGCCTACTCCAAACTCAGGCGACTCCATCCTGCCGGTCTGTCGTTTTCCGGCAGCGGAGTTGATACTCGACGTCTGACAGCAAGTCATCCAGCTGTTCGACCAGGCGGGTGAATCTGGTAAGGTCGGTCTCCGATTGGATCAACCGGCAGAGCCGATCCATCTCCTTACGCTCTTGAAGCATCATGTGCGGGCAGAGTCTCCGGACGAGAGGGCGCAGTAGACGAAGGATTATTGGGATTTAACAGAAGCAGTGCAGGATTTGCAACAATTTGTCCGGCCCACTGAAACTGCGACGGCAAACTCCATGATTCTAAACGCTAATAATTCGAACGGCTGCCCTGGCTGCGAGAGGGATAGAATAGAGAGATGATGACCAGCAGTATTCATACCTCTGATTCTCTCCAGGAGATCTGCCGGAACGTCAAAAATCTTGGCTACAGCGCCGGCCAGCGGATCCGGCTGTACGGGCAACAATTCGAAGTCCTCTCCGATCCGTTTCCCGAAGCAGACGGGATTGCCGTGAATGTCAGACAGGTCAGCGGGAACCAGACTGCCCGCGTACTCCAGCTCCCCGCAACGGTTCTCCGCGGTGCCAGGCGCCGATCCCCCGTCGCAGCCTGAGGTTTCAGCCGAGAGTGACGGACCTATAAGAAAGGTGCCGGAAGGGTTCCGGCGCCCGTTTTTTTTGCTATCTGACTACCTTCGATTATTTTGCTCCAGAGGGACAGGTCAGAACATCCCGTGAGTTGTTGCAGCCACACCACTTATCTCGTCACGCAAAATTCAGATCAGTTCACTGTCGGTAGCAAGTTAAAATGTCCGGTTTTTGTAGCAAGTGAAATGTCCGGTTTCAAAGTTGTGCCCTCGCCGTTCGGATGGGGTTGATTTTGGGGATGGGGTTGCAGGGGAAGGGGGCCGTTCCCC
>Ga0209166_10001262_pt1 | contig 21773 bp, 40 predicted proteins | sample Coa_R1_3_FD_187151 | JGI IMG/M metagenome (GOLD analysis project Ga0209166, IMG submission 187151) | Surface soil microbial communities from Centralia Pennsylvania, which are recovering from an underground coalmine fire - Coalmine... | ecosystem: Environmental > Terrestrial > Soil >... | reverse complement strand
GTTATAATTGGTAGGGACCCACAGAGTTTGAACTTACTGGCTCTAGTTCGTCTCACCTGGGGTCCAACGTCTCCGGGCTCCAGCTGACTTCCCCTCAGCTGTGAGCCCATCACACCTCTTAAGAAAGGCAACGAAATGAGAGTTAGGTTTCGTTTTCTGCTTCCGGCGTTACTTCTGTTCCTCGTAGGTTTCCTATCTACCACGCTTTCAGTTCAAGCAATGCCAGCCAGTGGCCCAAACTGTATCACTAAGGTATGTCAAGCAATACAGAACTGGGGCGGAGTCTACCCTAATGATGCTTCGCTTGGTGTATCTGCTTCTATAGTCCAGGGCCACTGTGACTTTTCAACCGGATGTATCACCACTAGCGGTGGGTTTGTTGACGAGTATGTGCAAGATACCACTGCTGGCCACGACGGAGCCAAGATCAGCATAGGATATGAGAGCTACAGCGGGGGTGGTACTCAGGCCATATGTACCGGGTTCGGCCAGGGTAACTTTTGGTTCTTCACTGTATTAGACAGCAACGGTAGCAATATAGAGAAGAACTGCTATCGCGCTGACCCAAGCTTCGATGGAGACTTCTTTCAGGTACAGGAGAACTGGTGCTACTCGTGCTTCTCCGGCGAAGGCGGCGAAGCTTTCTGGATACTAGCGCCTAACCAGAATAACACGGGCTTAATATGCAACCCGTGTGAGGTTTCAAAGCTGGATGGTGCTGAGCAGACCTTCTATAAGACCCAGAACATTTTCGTCTACCACGACTCAGGTAGCTCTCTGAACATCCCTGTGGATGGTGCGGCCTGGCAAAACAACCAGTTCCAGCAGACCAATGGAGCGTGGCACTATCAGACATCTATTGGTTCAATGAGTATCACAGGTGGCACTCCTCCTGTCTATATGTGGTGGGTGTTTACACCACCTCAAAGCACGACTGGAGGCTGGCTGGACGCCTGCATAAGTGTCAACAACCCCAGTGGCTGTTAATAGGAGTCACTGATGGATACAGCAGAGGTCGCCCAGCAGAGACTGGCACAGAAATTCAAATATGCAAGTAACTTTATACCAGTGCAGTTCTCGGTAGAGCCAGACCGGAAGTCATGGCACTCTGGTGGAGTTATGTGCGTATATGCCAGCTATCGCGGCGATGCTCCGTTTGATCGTAGCCCGTTACTCGTAGGAACTGCGTCGGACGTTCTTAGCTGGACGGACGACCAGTTCGTTTCTCAGTCATGCGCTGTTTATGGCATATTGCCTGAGTTTGATAAGAAAGGTCACCCAAATATTGTGGGAACGACTAGTGTATCGTCAGAAGAACTCGGTAGGGAGATGGGTGAGTCACTTGTGCCATTTCTCAACCTTGACAACATTCCTCAGAGTGCAGTATACGCGCTGGCTAGGACGTTTGCTAAACTCGCTTCTCCTGCTAGCGATCTGGACTTTGTCGGCGGTTTTATGGGCCCGATTAGTGACATGGTGGCTCAGAAAGCACAACGGCGCCAGCTGGATACAAGAGTGGTAGAGTCGAGTTCCTGACACATCGCAAAGAGATGACTTTTGTCAGGTACTTGACATATCGCAAACTGTTGACTTGATTGTAACTCCACTGTTGTGTTATAATAAGAATGGACTGACGAGCCCGAGGTGATGGACTAAGGACCCGGGCTCGTACAGTCTGGAACCATAGGGGAAGTATGGTTACACCACAGCTGTTATTTCCCCCTCGTGAAAGGAGTAGCTTATAGAATAACTTTCTCAATTTGTCAGTCCACAGTTTGAAGTTAGTTAAGAGAAGTAAAGGAACGAAAATGGCAAGTTTTGAACAGGTTATTGACATAGTCCTAGATCAAATACTAGGACCGTTGCTTGAAAAGGCATACTCTCAGAACCAACCCCCTGAAGAGAAGTACACACTACACCACACCGCTGAAGAGACCGGCGAAACAATCCCCCTGCATTGCCAGCGACTGGCCATGCTCACCAGGCGCATGTATCACATGCAAAAAGACCTCATAGTCGTGGAAGCTGCTCACCACGAAGCCCCGGAGTCCTGCATATGGATACTCAAGGACATCACCAGCCAGGCGTATGAGCTCACTACTGAGTGCTCACAGCTCATTCACGAGCTTGAGAACTACCAGAATGAGCTCCACGACATTCGTGCTGAAAATGCACGTAGACATGAAAAGATGAAGGAGAAGCAGGAAGCTGTATTCAAGCAGTTCTTTGCGAAGACAACTCCTCCTGAGCAGAAGGGCGACGTTCACCCCGCCGACGTGTTTGAGCCTGACGACGAAACCGATGATGCTGCTGAAAATGGTATGCACGAGCCGGTGACAGCCCGGAACGAGCGCGACAATTCATAGCTGAAAGGAGCGGACTGTGAATAGTATTATTGTCAATGGTCGCATAGGTCGTGAGCCAGAGTTGACAGTGACAGCCAACGCAGGGCTTCCAATTGTCAAGTTCTCACTGGCGGATGACCAGTACGACTACCAGAAAAATGAGAAGGTCGCTCAGTGGTTTAACATTGTGTTTTTCGGCAAGTCTGCTGAGCGTGCCGAGAAGGTTCTCAAGAAGGGCATGAAAGTGTCCATTTTTGGTGAGCTTCGTATCCGACCATACACTGACCGTGAAGGTACAAAGCGCCAGTCCATCGAGGTCATTGCAAACAACTTTGATATTCACATATGGCCTAAGGATGGCGACCCGATGATGTCCGATACAACTATGTCAAACGAAGAGTGGGCTGAGGCTCTGGCCACATCCCAAGGAGGTGGTAAATGAGCACTGCATGGCAAGGACGCAATCCACCACCTGACCAGGTCAACGATGGTTTCCCTGGTTGGTATGGCAATGAGAAGCAGTCAGAGCCCGGAAAGCCAAGCCCATATGCGGCCCTTCCTGTCAATGCTTCAGTGCAGGACTTCCGCAATACAATAGGATTGCTTCAAACAAAGTTAAAGGAACTGGACTCACAGCTCCAGACCTTCGTAGACCAGACCGAGCGCATGAGTCGGTTTGAAACTAGCTTCAATATGTTCATGCAAAAGTACGAGCTGGAAATGACCAGCTTGCAGGAAATGATTATGAGAGAGCTCGGGCCATCTGAGGAGCAGCCCGAGACACAGGAGGAAACAACAAATGGTAGCAACTAGGTATCAGCAGACCGACGAGTATGGCAACGACCTTGTGGTGGCGGACGCGCCGGAAGTACAGCTTCCATCAATCCTTGACCAGTTTGCTCTTTCCAACGAGCTGGTCCGCAAAACTGGACTTCCAATTCACCTGGCGATGCTGGAGACCAGAACTGACCTGAACCGCATCCAGCGACTCAAGATGGCGACCAGTTACACAAACGTCAAAGCGAAGTCTATCGGCGAGTATGTTGGAAAAATTGTCACTGTCACTGGCGCCATTGTTCACTGGCACGGCCCGTACAAGAGCCGCCCTGTCGGTGGCGAGTCCGTTGATATGCCGGGCTTCCACCACATCATCCTGAAAACTACCTTTGAGCAGGAAGTGGAGCTGGTAGTCAACCGGAGTGTCCGGGTCATCAAGCAGAACGCGCTGATCTCCACGAGCGCCACCCAGCCAGTGGAACTGTTCCTGGGGATGCTTCAGATGGAGCGGTGGTACGACTGGGAAACTGGTCTCAAGGTTGCTTTCACTGGAACGCAGAGCGAGGGCTACTTCGCAACTGTTCTGGACGACGACGAAGAGCCGGACCTTCCACCGGCTGCTGAGAAGGGTAACCACAAGTAATGGCTAGTAGAGGTTTCTGGGCACGTTTAAGAGACGGTATCGGAAACCTGCTGGGGGCTGGACGGCAGGCAAGAAGTGCTGCTGACCAGCCTTCAGTTTCGCCACCACAGAGTGTTCCGTACCCGTACGAAGAGTATGACCAGCCCACTCAGCCAATGCCGGTACCTGACATTACCATATTTGCTCCTCCGGAGCCGAAGGAGCCACTGGATGTCAGATACATACCAAAACATAAAGCATCTGATGGAAAGCACACAGTCCTTGAGAGATGGAAAATAGGAGACAGGACTACCCACCTTGATATGGACGATGTGCGAGAGATTTTTAGAAGAGTTGGATACCGCGACTACTATACGTTTCTGATAACTGGTTATCCTAAGAACCCATACCCCGGCAAAGAAGGTCAAGACCAGATAACACTATCGTATAGAATGAACGGCGGACGAGTCCTTGATTATATCGAGGACCACATGGGTGATGATAACGAAGTCGATTGGTTCTCTGACCTAACAAGAGGAGGCTACACATATGGCGGCGAGTGGTCAGAGATAAGCTCAATTGACGTAGTAGATAGGTGATACTAGTATGGGAAGGTACAAGTTCACTAGAGACGATTGCGTAAAGGGCGGAAAGTCAAGGTTTGAACAGATAGTGGAAAACAATCCTGAGCTGCTGATTTGGTTGAAAAAAAAGATACGTAAGCACAATAAAGCGGCCAAGGAAGCGGTTAAGGAAGGTGAGTAATGAAAAGATTAAGGGACTGGTTAATCTTTGCAGTAGTGACTATAGTGTTAGGAGTAGTGGCATATGCCATTTATACTGTTAGGAATTTTATTCCTGTGCTTGGCCTGCTTCTTATTGGTGCGATTGGCCTTGCGGCTATTGTGGGACTTGTTATTCTTATCGTGCTTCTACTTCGCATTATGTTTCGTGTTGACGCTATCCAAGTTGGTCAGTACGGGACGGTCCTACAGCGATACAAGCAATTCACCTACGTCAAGCCAGAGTACCCACAACAGCAGCAAAGAATTGAGAGAGGTGGACGTCAAGAAGTTATACATATACCAGCCAGTGTCTACCCAGGAAGAAGGGAGCTAGAACCGCATGAGGAGTTGGTACAGCCAGAGGACGAGCCGTGGTATGAGGATAATGAGGCCGCCGACCACGAACCCGAACTTGAGTATAAGCAGGATACTGGTCATAGATCCGAAGTTGAAGGACTCCTCGGGGGGACCGATGACCTTCTCCGTAGAGCTAAAGAAGCCTATGCGAGCGGACACAGAAGCAGAAATAAACTTGCTGCTGCAGTTGGCGTCACTCCCCATAGAGCTATACAACTCATTGCAACGATTGAAGGAGAACAAAAGTGAGAGCGGTAACAGTGAGGGTAACGACATACCCTGAGTCTATGCAGGAGCTAATTACCATGGCTAAAGAGCTTGGTAGAGCTGCTCCTGTAGTGAACTATTCTAATGTGTTCCTTGTAGAATGTACTGACTCTAGGAAGCTAGGTCAGCTAACAAATAAGCTCAACTCACGTGTTGACTTGGGCATTGTTATTGAGTATACAGTCCATTAGGGGGAAGCTATGGGACGGTACAATACCAGTATGTCATTTGCTGATCTGTTTAAGACAGCTGAGTTTCCGAAAGGTCACACCACTGAAGAAAAGACAGTACTTATATACTACGGTGGGAAGTCTCGCGACGCTGATTGGATTATCAGTCATTTTCCTCAGCATAGGACTTTTGTTGATGTCTTTGGTGGTGGTGGCGCTGTTAGTTTCAGGAAGCGACCTAGTCGAGTTGACGTTTATAATGACATTGGCAACGTTGCTAATTTCTTTGAGGTACTACGTGAAAGTCCTGACGATCTCTACCGCGCGTTATACTTTACGCCTTTTAGTAGGCTGGAGTACGAAACTGCAAGAGATACTTGGGAAGCGGAAATGAGGTCCGGGAATAAAGTGGAGTGGGCGAGGAAGTGGTTTACAGTTATCAACCAAGGATACACTCACGAGGAGAAGTCGGATACATGGCATGTGGCTAAGCAGGTTAACTCTGCACGAGCTCTTGTGAACCATGTAGATGATATTCCCGCTATTGTCAATAGACTACGCAGGATGCATATTGAGCATCTGAGCTTTGAAAAGCTCATACCCTTGTATGACTTGGATGATGGTAGCACTCTCTTTTATTGCGACCCACCGTATATGCACGAATCGCGAGCAGATACATCCAACTACCTTAATGAGATGTCAGTAGAAAAGCATGAGGAGCTTCTACTGATGCTTCAGAAGGTTAAAGGACAAGTTGTTGTTTCAGGTTACGCTTCCGACCTGTACGACTCCTTACTCAAGGACTGGCACAGGTATACAATTACCCACAAGAGTGCTATACAAAACTCTAGTTCAGTCCTAAACCGAGGTGATAGAACCGAGGTTTTATGGGTTAGGAGACACGTACATGACCTCTGGAGTCAAGCCTGGACGGCCTAGTCGTCCAATGTACCCGGAATACTTCCCCGGGCCAACTAAATATCGTAACCTTAACTACCACGAGAAAGGGGTCATCTATGACCATAACGGAAATGTTATCGAGCACTCAGTTGACGCTGATAGCATTGTGCGTATACTCAGCTCTACTAACTCTGCACTCTATACTAATGGACTATCAAATTCTCGTGCTTTCCCGTACCTTAGACCGTTTGTTGATAACTCAAGGTCAAAGGTTATATGTACAAGGACAGGAGTACCCTCACTTATCCGCGTATCAACAAAGAAAGGCACAAGATGGGTAGTAGATACTAACTCATGGGACGAAGTGCCTGAAGCTGAAGTATCAAATAGAATGTGGGACTTATTTGAGCATTATGGGATTGGGTTTGCTCCCACAGCTGGTAGCCTTGGTAGGCTACTAATGATAAAGATACATCAGGAGCAGGGACTTAAGAGGCATACATCTCTCAGCTTATCATGTGAGAAGTTTATAAAGAACAACCAACCGGGTGGCATGGCTCAGACCCTAGAATTAGGAGCGTGGAACCAACTAGATTATATCGACATGAAGTCAGCGTATTTAAGTAAGTACTACTTAAATCCTGCTGGCACTGCTAGATGGGAAATTGGGCTAGACGATGTTGAGTGTTCAACGTACTTTTGTAGGTGTACAGTGTTTGTAACAAGCGAATTGCCGCTTGGTGCATTTGCTGTTAGGACTACGGACTGGAAAAAGTACCGTAAGCGGCTGATCTATCCACGACAGCCAGGAGTGTACGAAAATGTCTACTTATGGAAAGAACAGGTCGAGACCATTAGGTCGCTTGGCTGTGAAGTTTGGACGCACGAGGGTTACTCGTGGCCGGACTTTACAACTGATAACATGTTCTGGTGTCAATCGTCGTTCTGGCTACGAAAGAGCGCGGGTGCGAGCCATGTCAAAGAGAAGGTTAAAACTTGCATCGTAGCCCCTATTGGTCGTATGGGCATGGATAGGTCTCACTACTATCTAGTGAATGAGGCCAACCATAAACCAGAGGACCGTGTATTGGTCAACAGTGATGGTGAGCCAATTGACATTTACATTAGAGAGGAGGTGGATAGAAATAGCGCATATATGACCCACTGGTGGGCATATACTGTGGCGATGTGTAACCTAGAGCTGTTCAACTTTGCATACCCGTTTGCTGTGCAGGGCAATCTGGTATCTATGGACTACGACTCAGTGCTCGTCAAAGACCTTGGCGAGCACTCTTATGTGGAATATGGAACACCTCAGGCTAACAATGCGAAGCCTGGAACGTGGGTACATAGACCACTTCACCAAATTGAAGTTATTGCAGACCGCTCCTTTAGGAGCCTAGAGTTAACGAAAACACCAGGAGTATCACACAATGACGCAGCAACAGCAGCCTGAAATACCGGCTAACGGACAACCAACTGAGTTTGTACAAGCAGTAAAGCCTGACCCAAACTTCCTCAGCCCAGAGAGAAGCGCAAAGGAGATGGCTGAGTGCCGACAGTCTATTGCAAAGATAGGCGAGCTTATGAAGGAGATTGAACACCAGGTGCAAAGGATGCAGCTGTTCGCCCCGCATGTTTCCAGCGTGACGCCAGTGAGCGACTTTGTCACCCGGTGGAGTGAGTTTCGTAATGGGAATTGGGTCTTCAGAGAGTCAGTAGGTATCTAAATGCGTAGGGTGCCAAGTGATATAAGAAGGAGACCGTATATAGGCCATGTTGTACATGGCGACCGTACAGCAGCACTCCAGGCCGCAATGGAGCTTCAACTGGAAGTGCGATACTTTGTTAAAGATGGGCTGGTACTGGATAACACTGGAGCAGTAATGTTAGGCATGTTTAAGGAGCGCCTGAAGGAACTGACAGAGTATAGGAGTCACCGATGGACGAACACGCAGTGGATGAAAGAGTGGCAACGACAGAACCACTACCGGCCCTTGCTGGAAACGGCCAACAAATATGCGATCATATCAATTGGCTCATCGCTAACACGTACGTACGAGTCGAGTACTTCAGCAGGTATGGAGTGATTGAAGTGAAGTTTGTATCACCTATTGGCAACCAGCATATGTTGTTACACGGAACCATCAACGGGCGCAGATTGACCGTACCGATATTCTACGATGATGCGCTACTGATGTATCCGGCTAGAAGTTTATTGGAGTGGAAACATGGAGAACGAAAGCCCGGCGTCCCCTCCTGGGTCGTCTAACTTACAGGGGATTGTATTCTTTCAGACAGAGCGATTTTCAGATGCGCTCAATCGTATGGCGAAGATATGTTACGGACTATGCTGGAGATACCACGTTCCATATGACCTTGCTTCCCGTGTCTGTAACTTATCACTGGCTTCCTTCTGTCTTTTTATGGGTGTAGCTCACTCAGAGGAGTTGAATGAACTGATAAAGGGAGCCATGCAGGGTGGATTTGATGTCTACTACTCGAAAACTGGCCGCGAGAGAGAGCAGCCTATGGGCGAAGAAGCTCTTAAATTCGAGCAGGTTGAGTCGAAGCGAACTTGACAGAGTCCATACTGCTGTGTTATAATGAGTATATGGACTGGCATGGATAGGAAGCTCCACCAGTCCGCTCCTTATACATGGCCAGTCCAGGTTAAACACTTGGACTGGCCATATATTCGTAGGTGAAAGTACCATGTGTGAAGAATGTAAGAAGCGCGACAGACAACTCGCGTTACAAGCAGACTATATTGATACCCTCACGAACATAGTTCGTCCAATGTTCAAGGGGGATGATTGGTTACCCAGTGAGCCGATGGCAGCTGGAGGACCTCAAGGGGTTGTTGCTCTGAGGTCTCCTTTCACAGGCAGTTGCCAGTTCAAGATTGACTCAGCCTCCAGCGGGGCGGGCGGCGCCCAAGTTTTGCTATCCACTATGAGACAGCAGACTAACGTCCTACCCGGATACCTCTCCACAGACAAGCCCACTTCTGAGCTTGGGCCGATAGTGGGCTTCCTTCTCAACTTGCCAGCGTCAAATGCAATTCCAGTAGACTCTGAGTGGTATGACCTTACTAATTCAGAGAACACTTTGTACTTGCATATTATCACGACAAGCGCTGCTTATCTAAACATTAAGTTCCGTCAAAGGAGATAAAATTGAGTGGACTTGACGACCAGCCAAAAAGCGACAATAATGATAGTGGGTCTGTTCCTGGCGATAGCGGTACTTCACCTAGCGGTGGAGCTGATAATGGATCAGGAGGAGATGCTAAGAGTGAAGCAGGGGATAATCGACCAGCTTCAGAAACAGGGGCCAATGAAGGAGTGAGTAAAGATGTCGGAGCAGGAGGAGAGTCTAAAACCTCTAGCACGGGTACGAGTGCTCAAGACCTTAAAGAACAATCAGGAGCCCCTGCCAGCGGACATAGCTCTTCTGGGGGCTCAGGAGATAGCGGAACTGAGAACCAAAGCGCGGACTCCAAACAAGGCGGCAACGCCAACAATCCTCAGTCCATCGCGCCAGCAGCCGGAGCCGCCCCTACTCCTTCTCAATCCCAGCAACAACAACACAAGTCAGAGCCAAAGCCAGGAGGGAAGTCGCCAATCCACAGCTACGAAGGATACTTCGCAAGGAAGCGGCGCCAACGACTCGAAGCAGAAGCAGCCGCGGCTCAGCAAGGAGGAGGCCAAGTGGGCTGAGTTCTATGCAACGAACTTCGGTCCACTGATGATTTTTGTACTGTGGATAGCAATGGCTGACTTTGATAAGGCAATGTTTTATGCCTTTACACCAGACGAAGCCAGAGCACTATCACCCTATATGGGTAAACTAACACCTAAGATCATTGACTGGTTTCACATTCCAGAGGTGGTTGGTGAGGTACTTCAAAACAGTACTGATGCAATTGGCGCTGGATGGATTATCATAGGATATTTAGATAGAACAGGGTTACTCAATAAAATGATACCCTGGGCGAAGTCTAGGGTTATCAAAGCAAAGGAGACAGTAGATAATGCCGCACAATCTGGACGAGATACTAGCACGGTATCGTCAAACGGACACAGTGCCCCTGGAGACGGATGGCCAGACATCAAAGGAGCTCCAATCGGAGCCCAGTACGCAGCAGAGTAACCGCCCACTGTCTCCTTTACAGCAAATTATCGACCAGTGGATGCAGTATACTCCTATCAATAAGCTTCCCGGTTTTGTTAGGGATGCTGCTATGAGCATGATACCTGGACTGGCTGATTTTTATAGCATACAGGAGGACCCGGACAAGTTGCATTATGTTATAAGCGTGATTGTTAGCAGGCTACAAGGAGGGCTTGACGATGACCACAGATCAGGGTACGGCGGATTTGATGATAGCGGACAGCGTAGGTGCGAATGTTTTGCTCCTACCGCGGGTGAACAAGAAAGCGCCGAGGGCGTACATAGTGGGGTCGACGGACACGGGCAAGAGCACGCTGATGGAAGTGCTAATGCACACTTATCAGATGGCATACTCTCTCCCGAAGATACCAGTCCGTACCCTGATAGTGGACACCAAGCCGAGGTTCAAAGCGGCCTATGAACTTAACGGTGTTAGCACATTTACTTCGCGGCGTTATGCCAAGTGGGGCTACGGTTCAGGAGTTATCCCTAATTCCTTTGTTGTCCCCGGAATTGGAAGACTTAAATCGGAGCTCGACCAAGTTTGGCGGCTCGGTGGCACTGTCGCGATTGTACAGTCAGAGAGTAAAACAGAGTGGGACACAGTCTCAGCAATGGCCGAAGCCTTCTATGAGGGATACGGTGCCGGTTACCCACGACTTCTGGTTGTGGACGAACTCGCAGACTTCTTCGAGTTCAGATCACTGGGAGACATTTTTCAACGGGTTGCAAGAAATGGGCGAGAGCGGGACGTTGCCCTCATTGCTGGTAGCCAGCGACCCAGGAAAGTCCCAGTGGAGATTATGACAGAAATGCTCAGGCTCTATATGTTTGAGCTAATGAGCTACGAAGATTTGAAACACCTTATGGGATTTGGCTTGCCACGGGACGAGATTGAACGTAACGGTTTGCCAGCCAACCATACATTTTATATGTACGATAGGAAGTTAAAACTTGAAGCGCCGAGTAATATGTATTATGAGTTGGACTTGACAACTAACTATTACACGGGGCAACCTTACCAACAAGGAGGAGCATGAGTACAATCAAAGCAGAGTTGCGACACCCGGTGACGTTTATTCTGTTCACCACTCTGGCAGTATTTGCTACCAGAGCAATTCTATTGTATGCCTTCAAGCGTGCCGGGTGGTCGGGACCGGCCGCGTTCTTTCAATGATCGTCGTTTAGTAGAAAGGACTGGTAGGATGGTAAACAAATATGGCTGGTATGCCCCAGCAACAGACACAGCAGCCGCCACCGACTGCACGAGACCTTAACGGTCACCCTCAGATACCTCAAGGAGGACTCTTCAATCTTCCCGGTATCACTTACTGGTCAGCGCAGGTGGAAAACAATGACCAGACAACTTTGACTCTTTCCTCAGCAAACCAAGTTCCGTTCCAGTTCCCTGCATCACTCACCAACACTGACGTGCTGTACCGCGAGCTGATCGACGTGAACCTGGTACTCACACAGGCTGTCAATGCTGGTTCTGTCTTCACAAGCCCCTATGAGCCGTATAACTATGTCGGCCCTATGCAGCTCAGTATGCAGAACCAGTTTAACACCTTCGACGTGCCGAGCGGCATTGACGCCAAGATATTCGAGCTGGTACGACCTGAGTACAGCACATGCGCTAACAACTACTTTGAGCAGAGCCCGGTACAGGGCCTTGTAACTCAAGGTCAGCAGGCGCCTCTGAGCAGCTTCACAGCAGCTCCTGGATTTGTGAACCAGGCGGGCTTGAAGTTCAGCTTCGATATTCCTCTTGGCATTTGGTTTGATCGCTACTTCGACCTTGACCCTGATGGCCAGTTGCGCAATCTGGCGCCGGTCAGAGCCTTTGTTACTCCTCAGTTGATGTCAGGCTCCAACCGAATTGTTACACCCAGAATGACCTTCAATCCCATTCTGGCTGCTAACACTGACTCCGGTCCCTTCGTGGTCAACGCAGCTGGACCAACAGCATCCGGCTCGGTCACCCTTGGCTGGCAACGCAAGATCATCTACCAGCCACGAGCTCACACAGATACGCCTATCCTGTGGGGCTGGCAGTACTCCAGAGAGACGAAGCAGTACTCACTCTCTTCCAGGTCTACCGCTGATATTCTGCTTCCGACCACTGGCCAGTTGCTGATGATCTACTACCGCTTATACGACCCGAGTGCAGCCTCTGGTGGCAATGCAATCGCCCTGAGCAACGTAAAGAACATCTGGCTCCAGTATGGCTCCGGGCTGTTCAAATATCAGGATACGGCCCTCAGAGCGCAGAGGCGCTTCGAGAAACAGCACATGAATGTGCTACCACCTGAAGGTGTGCTCATTCACGATATGGTTGTTGACGAACAGGGTTACGCCAGCAACCAGAACGCGCTGAATACCCTGGACACATCAAGCTGCAAAGTCCACTTTGACTTCACCGGCACTCTTTCCAGCACGGCCTATGTCTGGATTGGTGTTGAAGCCTTGCGGTTCGTAGTGCAGCAGTAGGAGGTACACAATGCCAGGTGCAAGCGGGTACCAGACTATGACCCCTGTAGGAAATGGGTCTATGTACGGCAATGGCCAGATTGTAGCTGTGCCAATGTCCAGTGCATTTTACCCACCGTTGGCCAGTGCTCCTTTCTACAAGGGCAGTGGCCAGCCACCCCCTACAGTTCCGATGAACTACATTCAGGGCTCAGGAGCATCTAACGATGCAGCAGCAGCGACAGCAGGAGCTAATCCTTTCAACTTCACCATGTCGCCACTGATTATATTCCTGATCGCGCTGGTTGTGGGGTACTTTGGACTTCGTTACATTCACTGGGCTTAGGAGACGACATGAAGTGGGTAGCCGGAGTTGTCATACTAGCTGGCGGAGCTTTGGTTGTTATAGGTATTAAAAACACTGGTGGCGATATATGTCAGGTCATAACTGGCAAGCCGTGCGGAGTGTTCAGTGGTACCAGTACAGCCACAACTCCTAACAGCAATACTGGCACAAGCACTGGTACAGGTACTACACCACCATCGACAGGTCAATTCCCTGTAGATTTTTGTACAGCGATGCAAACGCTGTTACCTGGTTACCAGTGTCCTTCGACTACACAAGTGTCGCCGCCACCTTTGCCTAAAGGACGCACTCAACCACATGGTGGTCCGACGATGGTTCCCGACCCGACCTTCCATGAGCCGTCGATTGGTGAGAGCTATAATGTAGGAATGTTGCGATGAAACCAAATGTTACTATGGTCGTTGGCGCTGGGCTGTTCGTTGTTGCCAATATCACTGATGGCAGGTTCCAACGTATAGGAGGACTTGTAACTGGTGGTATAGCGCAAGCTGCAAGTGGCAAGAACGCAGCCCCATCCGTCGACCAGCTGAAGAACGACTTTGTAGTGATTGCAGGTGAGTTACTGTTTATAGCAATGGCTTCTGTTGTTGCTGATACAAGTGACACTGCTAGCAATGTGATACTGACGATGTTCATAGGGCTATGGCTAGTCTGGGGAATGGTTAACCAGGCGAACATAGGTGGCTGGTTGAACAACTTTCAGCCTAAAACGAAATGAGGTTATAATGGGTTTCCTTTCTCAAATTCACTGGCCGACTGTCATAGCAACTATTGTGTTATTGCTTATCATCGGCCTGGTACTGGGCCGCCGAAAGTAGGTGGTCAATGAATAAGACAAGCATATTCGGTGGTATCATGGACATTGTACTATGGATACTCGTTGGTAGTATCTTTGTACTGGTCATAATGAACCCCGGAGGCTTCAGCCAGGACGTCACCAGCGTTGGTGGTTTCGTAACCAACGAGTCCAAGATACTCACTGGAAGCGGTTACCAGAAAGCGAAGTGACCTATGGGCTTCAAGGATTGGTTATATAGAAAGCGAAGCAAAGGTTCTGCTCCTGATGGCTTTCAGGATATGTACCTGGTACCAAACCAGAGTATAGCTCCTCACAACTATCAGGAGAAGCAGAACTATGTCTGGCCAAATGGCCGGTCTAATGAGCTTCGCTCCGCTGTGACAAACTTCTGGGTAGGGAACTGGAACGCTCTACCCAGTAGTACCACATTTATATCCGGCGTTCCTTTATCGAACTTCTACTGGAATATGCCGACTTCATACGCTAATGCGCTCACCAAGCAGCAACAGTACAATAAAGGCTTCAACCTGGACAGCATGAGTGCAATTCAGAGTGGTGACCTTCTTACAAAGGTACAGCAAGCCTGGATGGCGAGAGGTGGCGGATGAACAAAGCTGTTACAATAGATTTTTTCATTCTGGTGGTCCTGATAGTTGATGTCTACATCAGCTATCTAATATACCAGAACACCAGAAAGGAATGAAATGGCTGATAGAGAAGAGCCGCGTGTATCGGTTCACGGAATACCTAAAAGCCAGTATGACGCTTCTGGTGCAGGTGGCGCTCCTGCTCCGCCTCTCGCTGCTGATGGAACGCCGGGAACACCTCAGCCTGGTACAGCCAAGCATAAAATATGGTTCTACCTGGCTATAGGACTTGGTGTTGTATTTGTTGGATATGTTGTCTACAAATACATCAGCAATAGCAGTGGCGCGAGCACGAGTCTATACGGGCCATCACCCAGTGGAACATCAGGTACAACTAGCCCGGACCAGTTATGGGGTAGCCAGCTAGACGCGGACTATCAGCAACTGATCTCCAGTATGAACGCAAACACTGGCATACTTCAGCAGATATTGACTGGAGTACAAGGTGGCGCTCCGGGTTCTTCTGGCACTGGTACCGGGCCTGGCACTGGTGGTGGCACATCAAATAACCCACTACTTCCATTCAACTCTCTTCCTCAGAGCTTTTTCCAGAGCTTCGGTCAAGACCTGTGGGCAAACGGCACTGAGTATGAGACTGGAGTTGGTGGCAATGGTGTACTGTGGGGTGTTCCTATCACTGGTGGCAAAAACCTGTCACAAGGAGACTGGAACAAAGTTCCAATTGGAACTGGTGGCAAGGTGATGTTGCAAGCTCCTAAGAGCTACTATCACTAGGAGGCGACATGCAAGCAGAATATAGTGGCGCCATACCCATGTTTGTTGACGAAAGCAGAGTGTTTATCGACCAGAACCTACACTATGCTATTGTCATTCACAAAACTGCATGTGGCGCCCCGTGTACTGCTCAGGAGCAAGGAGTATTCTTCCAGACAAATGCTGCTGAGCACAGTGTACACTTCGTCATAGGAAAGGACGGTACAATTGTCCAGTGTGTTTTACTCAAGGATGGTGCAGGTGGCAATTGTTGTGTTGAACCTGGATATGACAAGTTTTGGCAACCTTTTGTGGTCACTGGCCAGAACCTCAATACGCTTACTATCAGTATTGAGCATTGCGACTACTCTACTGACAACAGCGACGAAGTTACTTCAGCTCAGAAAGCTTCTTCGTTTGCTCTGGTAAAGTGGTTGTGTGACAAGTATGATATTCCATCGACCAGGATAAAGACACATGCGAGTATCGACCCTCAGAGTCGCGCTCACTGTCCCGGCAACTATCCGTTTGACGAGCTCGTTGCTTTCATAGCATCGGGCGGAAGTACAGGAGGCAATAACATGTCAGGCGTACCCGATAAGTGGACTGACGACGGACACACGCTCAAAGCGCCAAATGGCGGAACCGTTGTGCTCGGCTTCAGAGAACGTATCCTCAATACCAGCTGGCCAGCGACGCGCCAGCCTGCTGAGCCAGAAGTCCATAGGAGTCCTCTGCTCGAGTCTGCTCCTCAGGATGGCGATGGCCAGATGCAGACTTTCACCGACGACTCAGATGGTGATGATGTGGTTCTCGGATACACTCCATCGCGAGGAGTGTTTGAGGTCAACGCCGGGCGAGAGCTCATGCACATCCGGGCTGATAGAGATAACCTAAGAAAGGTTCTCGATCAGGCTAACGCTCAAGTTGCACAGCTCAAGCAGGGGCTTCCAATATCGGACATGAAAACGACTATTGAGTCCCTGAATAAGCTGTCTGCTGAGCTCCAGATGTATACCGTATGACAGTCCCAGCCTTCGTACAAAGGCTTATCAATGACCCTATCATTGGCGACCCTGCTTTCTGGAGGATTAGCAATCCCGCAGCCAGAGCCGCCAATGAGGGTGGCATTGATATACCAGCTCCTGGAGGAACGCCAGTCTATGCCCTTGCTGCTGGTACACTTGAGAGTAACCACTTGTTCTGGCATAATCCGCCTGACGTGGCTAATCCTCATGGCGGCGCTCCGGGCTATGGAGTACTTACTGAGCGTGTTAATATCCCCGGGTTCGGCCTTAATGACTTATACTACCAGCATATTGATCTCAATCCTGCTATCCCTACCTGTATGGGTGGCGATTGCAATAACATACAAATTGCAAAAGGAGAACTTATAGGCTGGACAAGAGGAGATGTCGGTGAGCTGGAGATGGGAGTTAATGCGAACTGGGGCCCTGTATGGGGCCCGGACACGCATCCCGGACCTTGGGTTGACCCGGAGACCAGAATACGCTCATTGGTTGCAGCAGACCCATCTTTTAACTGGGGCACAGAAACTCAAGGAGGTGGCCCTACGAGCACGAGTAATTGCAGTTGCAACCCACTTGACTTTGTTAGATGTCAAATTGCGTTGCTTACAGGAAATATCGACCCGAAGGACCAGACATGCGCTTGCTGCTATGGTAAGGTGGTCACTAATCCACAATTTCAGAACTTCGCTAATTCTCCTGGTATCAGTTATGTAGCAGGAGTAAGTGACTTTATGGGACAATTGCAGAGTCCCGGCATGTGGATTAGAATTGGCGCGGTCATGTTTGGACTCCTGATTATAGCTATTGCAATCTGGAAAATGATTTGAGTGTACAAAAAACTATTGTTATGGTACCTGGAGTTTCACAGGCAATACCGATAGATAACCCTCAAACACTGCAAGCTATTAAGTTGTCGAATACATCACCTTTCAATGTGTATTCTTCAGGTATAGGTGGTCAAGGACAACAACATATAGCTGCAGGTGTTGAGGTATGGCTTGATGCAAAAGTCGAGAACCAAGGTACACTGACACTCATAGCAAATAACGACTACAATATTTCAGGTACTGGTGTGGTCATTCTCAATATATACAGTATAGGTGAGAGTCTACCACAAGGACACTGGCCAGTTACTATACCAGTTCAGATTGTGCAGGCGAAAGTGAGTACAGTTACAACACTTGTAAATGATGGAAGTTCGATTGGCACTCAGATAATTGAGTCGACTCCTTCTGGAGCTGCTAGCTCAACTATCTCTATATTAAATGATGGAACTGTCACTATAAAAGGAGACGTTGCGAACGTACTCACAACTCTACTGCAACTCATACCTGGAGCTGCTGGCGGTGCATCCAGCGTGAAGCTAGGGGACGCACTCAGAACTGTAGAAGTTCTTGGTGAACTACTAGTAGATGGTAACCTACTAGTTGATGGAACAAGTAGCCTTGATAATGGAAACATCACCACTGATGGAACTGGCAATATTACCAAGTTAGCTAACTTATTATTTACATCTGCTAAAATGCTTATAGAGCAAGGTGGTATTACTATATTTGATGCAACCAATACTCACGATATAATCATCAATGCTCCTAATGCTGGTGGTACTGGACAAGTCATATTTCAAAAAGGTGGCGTCGCTAATATAAAAATAGATAACAACGGTATCAACTTCCCTAATGGCAACTTTCTACCAAATATATCATTCTTTACAGGTACTGGTAGTGGAACTTATAATCACACATTTGGAAGTGCTCCTTTCTGGGTATGTCCTATAGTAAGTGTTGCTGGAAGCGCTACTCAAGGATATGATACAGTAACTAGTACTCAAGTTCATGTGACACTTGGAGCTTCGTTAGGTTTCAAGGCCTTTTGCGGATAGGAGTAAGTATGCTTAAACCAATACCTGAGGATGGAGCCAGACCAGTTATACACCCACCGGCTAGAACTTGTGAAGCTTGTGGAAAAGTTGTACCTGTAGGGCATGATGCAATCAATGTTATCATAGTAGTTGGCTCTCCTGGCCATCCAGAATTGCCACCGTTCCAGTGTCCTCACGAGGAACATTGGGCTTGTAGCATTGATTGCTGGTTGAAAGTTGCTCATGCTTGCATAGATGAGCATATATCACAAGTGTTATCTTTCATGCGGTCCTCGAAAGGACTATGATCGTAACCTTAGATACGGAAAGGTATTATGCAACTTATGAACTTAAGTCAGCAGCAGTTTGACAGATTGTTGGCGGTTATACTTATCGTCGCAATTGTGGTATCAAGCGTTCTACTCACAGCGCTGAAGCTACCCATACCGGACTTCGTCTCCGGCATATTCGGTGTTATGATAGGCTTCATTTCTCATGCTCTAGGAGTGAGCAGTGGTCAAAGTCTACCACCGAACGGAAACGGGAATGGCAATGGCACTACCCCCACCCATTAAAAAGCTAAATGCGAAACTGGACGGATGGCCAAGCGGGGCACTAAGTCTAGGACTCATAGCTGTAGCTATAATACTCATACTTGTAGCTATGAGTGATAATCATATAGCTAAAGCTGCAATCCTTGCATGGGTGATACTACCGTGAAAAAAGTGCCTAAAAAAGAGCAAAAACATACCCGTCGGCCTGTTATCAAGCGACGGGTATGGAAACGAAAGCTGCTCAAGCCTGGCCAGAAGTCTAAATGAAATGGCCCGACTCAGCCATAGGTGGCGTATTGTTGAAGTATCCACGCCACGAGTCCTGTAAGTCCGGGTCGACCACGTCTAAAATGCTTGTAACGAAAATGGTCGGCGGGCTAGTACTATAGTCCTTCGACTCTTTATCGTACTTATAGAATACGTGGTCGCGAATGAGGTAGTAGTAAGCTCCATTTTCAGCTTTATGAATACGAAGCCGCTGAGTGCGAAACTCCTCGGACTTGTAAAAGCCTGGCTTGTCTATATTTCTCTCGCGCTCCTCTTCGTGGCGCAAGTCCATATCCTCAGTGTAGATGTTTATGGTAGTGGGGCCAGTGCGCCGGAAGCGTACGCCGAGCTCCTCCAGTTTTTCTCTAGCTTCGTCAGTCCAGGCATTGACCCCGATAACCATGTTAGGTCCTCCTATGTGTACTTTTCCTTTATCGTTTCAACCAGTGACATAGCATCATAGCCCTCAAGCAGTACCGACTCAAGTGTGCTCCTAACGTCGCTCAACTCAGCCTGTTCTAGCTTATTCTGGCCGATGATAGATTGTAGGACTCGCTGGGCAGTCCTTATTCGCCCGTCCGCTTGTATGCACTTGCTCCTAAGAGCTTCAGCTTGACTTGGAGTATACATTATATCCACGACTCCTGTACTGGCTCAGGTTTTGTCCTGGTCAGTTCGTCGAACCTGGCGAGCGCTTCCTCAGCAGTTGGTACGCCGTCGTCCGGTTCGTCTACTTCAATCACTTTAACACAAGCATACAAAGATGGTGGCTTGTATGCACGGGAAGCATCTGTCTTAGTGAGTTCATATACGCCCTCGTGGATGTATCGGATAGACATTCTGGTCGAAGAACGCCGCTGCACTTCAAAGTAGTTGAATGTTTCGACCAGAAGTCCTATTGCCGAATGAGCTTCCGATAGAGTGGCAAACTTCTGAGTCAGGGTTTGCCACTCCATAGAAGCCCCACCGATGGTTCGCATTGACACTCGGTAGGGCTTCAGCATCTTATGCAGTCGCTTCCTGCGCCGGTTCGCGGTGGCGCCGCTGGTTTCCGGACACTTCAGGGAACTCAGCAATCAATGCATTGACCAGGGCCTGGCCCTCAATTCCCAGAGCCCGACAGGCAGAGAAGAAAGTCGACGGAATTTTCGCCGTCAGGTTCTCGTCCAGTGAGCCCTTGCTCGCCTGGCGCCCCAGCTCCTTGACCTCAGCAGCAAAGTTGGAAACCACTTCGGCGTCCTCCAGGGAAACAGCGCGGGTCTTGCCGTTGGTACCCATGCGCATCGCCAGCAATTCCATTGACGGGTAGGTGACTTCGTCCTTTTTGCCAAAGTCCTGAGCATAGCCCTCAGAGCCATCCTCGCCCTTCTGCCAGGAGTCGATAGCCTGAACTTCGTAGCCATTGCGAGTGAACCGGGCCGCTTTGTCGATGGTCGCCCAGCGAGTCGTGTCGTACAAGAACTTCTCAGCGCCCTCGGGGTCCTTCACCGTGATACGAAACTTCTGAACATAGCCGTTCTGCGTGTTCATTAAAAACCTCCATCGCTCAATTAGTCGCTAGAGCTAGCCATAATTAACAGGTTCGACTAAAACCAGTCCGCTCCTGTCCCCAAAGTCGGGGCTTGTGGGTCCGGGCTCTTGTGAGTCCAGGCCCACCAGTCCAGAGTTTAGAGTCCTGTCTCCAGTCCTGGTCTAATAAACCTCTCAAAGATGTCAAACTTGTAGTCGCTCACGAAGTTGGCGTTCTCAAGGTTCTGGTTGAAAGCATCCTCTAAGATTTCATAGACCTGGTCGGCAGTGAGGTACTTGGCACCAAATTGCAAGAGTTGAGCAATGTTATTGACTCTCCTACAGTGCTCTTCCATTGCGTTGCCAATTCCCATGATGGTATTGTGCAACTGTGCCTGTTCCTGCGTCATTCCTTTTTTTGCCACTTGGAAGCTCCTTATTTGGTTGTTAATTGACTTTCCTACCAGTTGGCAGGTGACTGGGGGGACTCGGCTAGTCGTCTATACGTTACTAGTTGAATATCCGCCCCACTGATCTACCATCTAATAGATACGTTTTGCTTCCCAGTTGAAGTCGTCTCTGAGTTCTAGGGCACAGGAGCTGAACATGGTTTCCCATTTGTAGTTCTCCAGTTGCGTGACTGGCAGCTCATGTCCATAGACAGTCACAAATCCAGTCGCCCTCTGGCCCCAGTCGCCACTGTTCGTGTCGTGTACAACTCTCTCAATTGTGCTACCATCTGAAAGATAGATTGTACAAGGGGCAAAACTCTTATTGAGTTGTTGGGTCACTTTTTGTTGTCTCCTTCTCTTCTCTTGATGTTTCAATTGTAACATATTTTTCGATGTTTGTCAAGGCTTTTTCTTGTGAGTTTTTGATGTTTCAGAAATTTGATCTACTTTTTTCAATCTCTTTTCTGTATCATCTGTATCTCATGTAAGAATTATAACAGGACCAGAAAGATTTGTCAAGCTTTTTTGACACGAGTTTCAGTGCTTCGTCAAAGTCGCGTATAGTTTGCGATATGTCAGGGCGGATAACATTTGTATCATCTCCTCCAATTGTATACAGTTGTTCTCAGCCGCGCAGATGTATACATATGTATAGAGAGTGGCAGCTCGCTAACAATTGTATAAAGAATAACAAATGTATACAA
>Ga0209166_10001261_pt1 | contig 21775 bp, 17 predicted proteins | sample Coa_R1_3_FD_187151 | JGI IMG/M metagenome (GOLD analysis project Ga0209166, IMG submission 187151) | Surface soil microbial communities from Centralia Pennsylvania, which are recovering from an underground coalmine fire - Coalmine... | ecosystem: Environmental > Terrestrial > Soil >... | reverse complement strand
CACAGATCACCCCTGGCATAAAGGCGAGCGTATGCTAATTTTATGTCAGGTCAAATCAGGTCCGAGCTATGGATCAATTTTGCAAGAAGGCGGTGGTTTCAAGTTAATGGGATCGGCGAAGGCGGCGGCCAAAAAGAGTAGTCATGATATTTGTATTATTTGGGTCGATCGGGATAATGACCGAGCTTTCTGGGCATACATCCATCCCGATTCAAAATCGGACGTACAAGGCTACGGATCGAATCACGAAATAAATCCCGCGATGATTTTTGATTTGGCTCGGTGCATGGCCGGGCGCGGCGCGGCGGGCGGAGAAGGCGGTCGAGGCGTGACACTTCCCGATGGCGCTGACGACATTCCTCAACGCCGAGCGTTTGCGTTGCGCAGCTACCGACAAGCCCGTTTCGTTGAATCCCCCGTCTTGGGCAGAATCGAGCTTACGAGACTTGGTTGGAGACATATGTTCCGAAAGACTCGTTCGGCCCAGAACAAGAACGCGAGCTTGAACCTGATCCCGAGATTGCCTTCGATTCTGCAAGAACGTCCCTCAGTGGTTGCGATCACCTCAACGCAATTTCATCAACGAGGCAATTTCGATCACCGGATTTGTGAGTATCTTCTAAAATACGAACAGATCAATATTCGGCGAAGGCAAGAGCCGAATCAGAGAAAGATTACCGCACACATTCGCGTGATTGAGGAGGTCCGCTATCCTCGGGACTGGGAGAAAAAGGCCATGCTGTCACAACTGGTCGACAGGCGCGTTGTTCTCAAATCGGCCTATTATAAGGAGCAATAGGTGCGAGGGTGCCAGCGCTTGCTTTATTGCTTTGTCGAGTAGACTGCGACATACAGAGCGATTAAGCCCTGCTGCATAATAGCGCACTGGGGATTCACCCGCGCAGATTTACCTTAGCCGCTCTGGTCGGTGTGGACAAGCGCCACCATGCATTAAGCGCGCGAGGGATTGATGACGTGTGGACCGTCGCCGCCCGATATAATCGAATCAGGGTCCAACGGCGGCTAAATGGGCGAAGTCCAACGGCATCCAGTACAGTCCAATATAGACCAAAAACTGCCTGTCCGCGGTCAGCTCGAATAACGCAGTGCGAGCCCCGACTTATGGGAAATGGTTGCGCATCAATGGTAAACGTCGAAGTTTCTTCCCAATTGCCTATGCCAGCGCCCAAACGGCTCGGGATCCTCGATCCTAGCCTGACCCCAACTGCGATGCTGGGCATTGTCAGCCTTACCCCCGGTCTTGAAACCACTGTGAATGTGTCGCTGGGAGCCGAATCAGACGAAGCGGTCCAACGCCTTAGAAGCCTGATCGATTTCGACGCGCTGGCGGCGAAGGCTGATGGCACGAGAACACTCGACGATTTCGTCGCCGACATATCCCAACTGGTGCTGGGTGCGGGCCTCCATATCGAAGAATTGCCAAGCAGCGATCTTCATATCGAGATCCATGTGGACACCAAAACCGGCCGCATTGTCAGCACCCAGAAGGCCGAGCACCCGTTCGCGGCAACAAACGACGACATCGTCACCAGAGCTCACCAAAGTCTCGTTGAGAAATTTGCCCGCATCCCGACGGAGCTAGCGAACCGGATCGAAGCTGCGACGACAGCCGGAGATCACGACGCCGCTGCCGGCGAAGTTCGAGCGGCCATGGACGGAGGGCTTTTCGGTTTCGCACCGAATCTGAAGCTGCTGACGGCGCTGCTTGGGATCGACCTCAAGACGATTGATACCTCCAAAAAGACTTTCGTTCGCGACGGCTTGATCATCGTTGCCCATCAACTCAACAAGATGGACATCGCCTCGGATCAGGCTGAGTTCATGCTTGCCGAGAGAGATTACCTCACCGATGAGCAGAAGCTTGACCTGGAGATGGTCATTGCCAACGGCGCAATTCAACGCGGGCAGGTTGAGACGGCGATGTCGATCTGGCGGCGCTTACTCAAGCGCCCCGACGCTCTGGGCGTTCACAACCGAGCTTGGGCTTGGCGAAATCTTTCATTGGCTCTCGGTCCGACACATCCCGAGTCCATGGCAGCTTCGCGTCATTCGGCAGATGCGTTTTTAGAGGCTGGGGATAAGGAAGAAGCGGGTCGGAGCATGATGGGGCTCGTGAAAGCGCTTCTCCACCGGAGCCCTAAGGAGGCGTTGGAGGTCCTGAACGAGATCGAGGCTTTGTGCGATCAAGAAGGGCTTCGCAACATCCAGCTACGCGCATCTCTATCTCATATACGCGGCAATCGCCTATCTGCACTCGGCAATCACGAAGCTGCACTCGACAATGCGTTGAGGGCTGTCGAGTTCCTGCGAGGTCTCTTGGGAGCCGAGCCCGAACTGATCAGTTCGCTTTATCTGGTTCAGCAGGAGTTGCACTGGTTGAGGCGCGTGGATGAGGCCAAAGCCTTCGAGTCGGAGGCCGATATCCTCACAGAAAAGACGAAACACGGCCACTTTCAACTCGCCAAGCGCGTCATAAGTCTGTCCGATACATTCGACCCAGCTGAAGCCGCAGAAATTCTTTCTGCGGCAGAAGAGCAGCAAAATCACGAAGTGACGTCCGCCGTTCAAACGCTGCTGGCTGTCCGGGATCCGTCGCTGAACGACACGCAACGTCTATCCCGGCTCGAAGCCTGTTTGTCAGACCAGGAGCGAAAAGGATTTTCCGCCAGCGCGAAGGCGCCGACCCGTATTGCGCTAGCCAATCAGCTGGTCAAGATGGGCGAGTTCGGCAGGGCCGAGGGGTGGTTCCGGCGCATCCTTACTCACAACCCCATCGATCAGCATGCGCGCGACGCGATCATCCATATCCTGTGCCATCAGGGGAACTGGGGCGACGCGGCGATTTTTCTTCGGCAGCAGATCCCAATTTGGGGTGAGTTGCCGGGCCTGACCGCCGCGCTTGGCCAGTCATTGCTGAAATCGGGAAATTTGAGCGATGCGGTTCAACAGCTGACCAAGGCCGCCAACCTCGCAGTTAGCGACCCTCAATTGAAACAGGCCGTTCTGGCTATGCGGGAGGAAGCTCTTCAGCTGGGTGGGACGATTGAGCCGGCCAAGGCGGCCATACCCCTGGACGCGGTTGTTTCAACAGAAGACTTCGAGCGAGCTCTTTCTGAGTTCAGCCGCTTTGTTCAAGCTGATAAACGCATGACATTCTGGCAGCGAGGGGACGACGACCATCAGTGGATCTCGCATCCTGAGCAACATGCTCAAAATCTGCTCCACACGTTTCTGAAGGGAAAATTCGGCGAGCGCATCGCCGTATTCGAAGAGATAGCTGCCGGCGCCGGTCGCATTGACCTCTATGTCCAGTTGCGGAAGGGGATTTCGGCGGTCGTGGAGCTTAAGCTGTGCGGCTATCGGTATTCTTCGAGTTATGCCGCATCTGGTGAAGAGCAGGTGCTTCACTACATGCAGAATCGCGGCACGTATCTTGGTTATCTTGTCGTCTTCGACGCTCGGCTCAACGACAACGGCAAACAGCTGCTGCCAAAGCGATCTGCCGATCAATTTACCGTCGCGGAGATTCTATGTGACGTGCGGCCAAGGGTGAAAAAGACGAGGTGACCCGACCGGCACTTCCCGCCAAAAGAATCTGGGGTTTAATCGACGTCTATCTTACTCAAACTGCTGTCCGCTTTCCCTGCAAGCAACTCTAAACCGGACAGACCGGATTCGTGAAGAGTTTCGGGCGCCTGGAAGGCGTACGAAAGTCCCCGAGGAACGAACCCGCGGGGTCCGGGACGAGCTATGGGGGTTTAAGGTTTGGGCGCCCGGGGGCAAGCTCTGGTGCAGTGTCTCGAGTGAGCCGGACGATGCTCCGAGCAGCCGATCCTCTGGGTATTTTGCGGAAGAATGGCGCTCATCGAGTGGCGCAAGTTGATGCCGATCGCTCGGCCGAATGCAAGGCGCACGCGTCGATACGGTGGCCGCAACGATGGCGCTGCGGGGTTCAAGAATGGCAGGCCGTGCCGGGTCACGACGGGACCATCCCGGTTGGCGCATGCGCTTGCGGCGGCGCACGAGGTTGGCACCAGCGTCCGAAACTCTCGATGACGCGCATGCGCCCGCCGCAACAGGGACAGGGCGGTGTCGGGCCGGGTGCTTCCATCGGCTCGGCTGGTTCCGATGGCGGTGCCACGGCCAACAGCTCGCGGGCGCGGGCAATGCTGGCCTTGCGGGTGGCGCCGGCGAGCGGCCCGTAATGCCGGATGCGGTGGAAGCCGCGCGGTAGGACATGCAGCAGGAAGCGGCGCATGAACTCATGGGCCGCAAGTGTCATGACCTGCTGGCGCTCCGGCCCGGTGCGCCGATAGTCCTTGTAGCGGAACGTGACGCCCGCCTGGTCGAAGGCGATGAGCCGCCGGTTCGAGATCGCGACCCGGTGGGTATAGCGGGCGAGGTAAGCCAGCACGGCTTCGGGTCCGGCGAAGGGCGGCTTGGCATAAACCACCCATCGCTTGTTCCTGACCGGCGCGAGCTGGTGCAGGAAACGGCGTCGATCGGTGAGGTCGGCAAGTGCACCGAAGAAGGCCAGCTTCCCTGCTTGGTGCAACCCGATCAATCGTGTCAGGAACAGCCGGCGGAAGAGCGTGCCCAGCACCCGGACCAGCTTACGGGCCAGATCGGGTCGGTCGACCGTGTGCGTGAAGAAGAACCGGAGAGCCGACACGATGCTGTTCATGGTCGGCGTCGGCACACCGCCATCGCGCTGCTCGATCTGGAACCGGCGCAGATCCTCTGCCGTCGCCGTATCGGGCCGGCGCCCCAGAAACGCTGCGAAACGGCCCACATCGCGGATGTAGTTGCGTTGGGTCTCTGGCGAAAACCGGCGCATGTTCATATCGTCGATCAGGCGTTGACGCAGCGGGCTGATCGTCGTCGCGGGAATGAACGCAGTCATCGCTCGGCTCCTCTCGTTGAAAGAAGCCGAAATGCTTTGCCCACACCGACCGCCGCTCAATCCATGCGCTTCGGTCTCGCCTTTACCTGTATCGCCTCACCACCAGCACCCATCCCGCGCAGCGGGATAGTTCACCGGCCCGCTCAAGCCGAAGAGCGGCCGGGCCGTAGAGCGCCCATTGCGGCCGTTTACGGGCTATTTGGATAGACCCATGTGCCGACATTGGCCCAGTTCGCGAAAATGCCCGACAGCCTACACGGTTTGGTAGATGGGCTTATAGCGGCGTCCGTCCTCCACCGTCCCCCATCCTGGGGCATTCACATTGGCACTACGGTCTTCCCGGGACCAACCCCATCGATCGTGACGCCTAAGCAAGCGGGACGGTCCTGCGCGGACGGAGCTATGACGAGGTGAAGGTCGCGGGCCTTAAACCGTTAGGCAATACCGCCGGATGGAATGTTCAGCGTGGCGAACTCACTGCCGACCGTCCAACCGCCCGCATTGCCAGTCGCAGGCAATCCTGCCTCCGGATTGGAGTGGGTCCCTGGTGCCGGACAGAGATCAGGCCGCTGATTTGGCAGCGTCCTGTCGCGCCGCGCGCTCCCGCGCGTAAGAAGGGCTCAATTCGGCCTTTAGATCTTCGCGCCGCAGTGGCTCGCCACAGGCCTGGCAAACAGTCCCGATGCCGGCATCGTGGCCACAGGTGAGATGCTTGTAGCGCACCGCGACGTCCTCACCCGGCGACTTGCACCAGGTCTCGCCCCATGCGCGCAGCGCCAGGATGACGGGGTAGAACGCTCGGCCCATCTCCGTGAGTTCGTATTCGTAACGGGGCGGCTTTTCCATGTAGCGCTTGCGCTCGATCATGCCGTCTGCTTCGAGCCGTTTCAGGCGGGACGAGAGCATCTGCGGTGTCGCCTGCGACTGCGCCAGCAGGCTGTCGAACCTTCGATTGCCCATGAACAGTTCGCGCACGATCAGGACAGCCCAGCGGTCGCCGATAACCGCCTGAGACCGCGCGACCGGGCACAGCGTATCGCTCATCTCGGCCAATGCAGTCATTCAAAACCTCCATCGAAATCGCGCCGCTAGTAAGTATGATAATCACACTAATTTAAGTATGATAATCACATTAACTATAGCCCCTGATCTCACCGCAATGCACCGCGCGGGGGACTCGTGGCTTCGCGATCCGCTCCGGCTCTGATGGAGACGACGCGCCAAGCGCGTCGGAGGTAGACCCGCATGAACAGCATCCGGCGCCGCTCTGCACCCCAGTGAACGGCGGCGTCGTGAACTATCGACTTCCCGGGAATCGTATATAACGTTGCGCCACACTTGACGGTATGAAAATCATAGCTATATGGCGGTGACTTCCATCCACACAGCGAAGGAACCTCAAATGAGCAAGATCGAAAAAGTCCTCTTCTCGGGCAACAGCCACGCCACGGTCAATCGCGACCCCAATGTCGAGCGCGGTGAGTTCGGCGCCCTCGACCTCAAGCTGTCAGCGTCGGGCAGTGAAAGCCGCGACTTCATTGCCACCGGGCTGCACCCGAGAGCCGAGCAGCTGTTTTCGGGCGCGTGGTCGGCCTGTTACATCAGCGCGTTCGAGATTGCGGCAAAGCTGAAGAAGGTCACGCTGCCATCCGACTATTCCGTGGACATCCAGGTCAGCATTGGGACGGCCGGTGCGGGCCATTGCCTCGGCGCCCAGTTCACCATCCGCGCGCCGGGTCTGGCAACGGAAGCCGTCGAGGCCATCGCGCACCTAGCCCATCAGATCTGCCCGTACTCGAAGGCTGTGCACGGCAACATCGAGGTCGGCCTGACCGTCGTTACGGCGTGATCGGCTAAGGCACTTTTGCCCCGAATACATCGTATGCGATTACATTGCGGGCATATCGATACCGCTTAACACTTTCATTCACTAAGGAATCCATCATGGAAAAGATCGAAAAACTCCTAGCCTCCGGCAACACCCACGCCACGATCAACCGCGACCCCGATCTCCAGCGCGGCGAGTTTGGCGTCTACGACCTCAAGCTGTCAGCGCCGGGCGTTGAAAACCTCGAGTTCATCGCCACCGAGCCGCACCCGACAGCCGAGCAGTTGTTCGCGGGCGCCTGGTCGGCCTGTTACACCACAGTGTTCGGGATCGCGGCCCAGCTGAAGAAGGTTACGCTCCCGCCCGACTATTCCGTCGATATCCAGGTAAACATTGGGCAGACCGGTACCGCGTGGTTCCTCGGCGCCGAGTTCACCGTCCGCGTGCCGGGTCTGGCAGCGGAAGTCGTCGAGAACATCGCGCAGCTGGCCCATCAGATCTGCCCGTACTCGAAGTCTGTGCGCGGCAACATCGAGGTCGTCACGAACATCGTCACGGTGTGATCGGATAAGGCGCGCGAGAGCCTCTTCGCGCACCACGAGACCGTGAATCCCTCCGTCGCAGGGCCGTCGCGCATCGTCGCTCTTCATGCGCGCCGGCCACAGCACCGGATGGGTCTTGGCTTATTTATCGCCCGGATCCGGCGTCCCGGTCGATTTGGCCGTTCTGTAACGTCTGGCGGACTAACTGCATTCGGTTCTGCCCTAACAGTCATTTCACCCCGACCATCGGGTGTCACCAACCCTTCGAAAGCATAGCCATATGGCGGTGACTTCCATCCACACAGCGAAGGAATCTCAAGTGGGCAAGATCGAACAAATCCTCTTCTCAGGTAACAGCCACGCCACGATCAATCGCAACCCCAATGTCCAGCGCGGTGAGCTCGGCGTCCTCGACCTCAAGCTGTCAGCGTCCGGCGGTGAAAGCCGCGAGTTCATCGCCACCGAGCTGCACCCGAGAGCCGAGCAGTTGTTTTCGGGCGCGTGGTCGGCCTGTTACATCAGTGCATTCGAGATTGCGGCCTCACTGAAGAAGGTCACGCTGCCGTCCGACTATTCCGTGGACATTCAGGTCAGCATTGGGTCGGCCGGTGCCGGGCATTGCCTCGCCGCCCAGTTCACCATCCGCGTGCCGGGTCTGACAACGGAAGTCGGCGAGGCCATCGCGCATCTGGCCCATCAGATCTGCCCGTACTCGAAGGCCGTGCACGGCAATATCGAGGTCGGCCTGAACGTCGTCACGGCGTGATCGGATAAGGCATTCTCGTCCCTCATACATCGCATGCGATCACATTGCAGGCAAGCGTATGCCGCCTAACACTCTTGTTCACGAAGGAATCCATCATGGAAAAGATCGAAAAGCTCCTCGCCTCCGGCAACACCCATGCCACGATCAATCGCGACCCAGATCTCCAGCGCGGCGAGTTCGGAGTCTACGACCTCAAGCTGTCGGCGCCGGGCGTTGAAAGCCTCGAGTTTATCGCCACCGAGCCGCACCCGACAGCCGAGCAGTTGTTTGCGGGCGCCTGGTCGGCCTGTTACACCACAGTGTTCGGGATCGGGGCCCAGCTGAAGAAGGTTACGCTGCCGCCCGACTATTCCGTGGATATCCAGGTAAACATTGGCCAGACCGGTACCGCGTGGTTCCTCGGCGCCCAGTTCACCGTCCGCGTGCCGGGTCTGGCAACGGAAGTCGTCGAGAAAATCGCGGAGCTGGCCCATCAGATCTGCCCGTACTCGAAGTCCGTGCACGGCAACATCGAGGTCGTCACGAACATCGTCACGGTGTGATCGGATAAGGCGCGCGATAGCCGCTTCGCACACCACGAGACTGTGAATCCCTCCGTCGCCGGGCCGTCGCGCATCGTCTCTTCATGCGCGCCGGCCACAGCACCGAATGGGTCTTGGCTTATTTATCGCCCGGATCCGGCGTCCCGGTCGATTTGGCCGTTCTGTAACGCCTGGCGGACTAACTGCATTCGGTTCTGCCCTAATAGTCATTTCACCCCGACCATCGGGTGTCACCAACCCTTCGATCGAATGCCGGCCACAACAGCCGGCGGGGGCGCGTGGCCATCCCCTTGGACGCGCCCCTACTGACCCGTCGCCGGTCACTGCGGCCCCATACGCGTGTCCCGGCGACGGGTCCCTCTTCCGCGGGCGGGACATGCTCGAAATCAAGGAACAGACGAAATGAATAACATCAAGCGATTGGCCGCAGTCATCGGCCTTCTCGCGATTGCGGCATCGGTCGGCGCCTGCAGCGAGATCAGGCCGTCCACCCCGGCCGAGGTCCAGGCCATGCAGGCTGGTAAACCGGGCCCGCGCTAACCGGCCGTCTTGCTGGCCGTCCAGAACGATCATTTGAGGCTAATTGGCAAACCGCGAGAGCCCAACACGCCCTCCGGTTTCGCCTCTGGAGTTTTCGTTGAATGGTTAGAACTTCCAGCCTGCTGGGCACAGCCGCCCTCGCCGGTGCCGCCGTCGTGGCCGCCGGTACGGCCCAGGCGCAGACTGCACCCGTCAAGGCCCAGACCGACACGTTGCAACAGCAGATGCAGATGCTGCAGCAGCAGCTTCAGGCCCTGCAGAGCCAGCTGACGCAGACCCAGGCCCAGGCCCAGGCAACCGCCGCCGCCCAGGCCGCCCAGGCGCAGAAGGCTGCCGCCACAGCGCCGGCCGCTGCGGGCCCGAAGGTCACCGAAAGCGCGACCCATCGTTTCGGTCTGTCGAGCGCCGACGGCCGCGATACGATCCAGCTGACCGGCCGTCTGCAGTTCGATGCCGGCGATTATCTCAACTACGAGCCCGGCAAGGGCAATTCGGTCCGCGATCTCAGCAGCGGCGTCAATGCCCGGCGCGCGCGCATCGGCGTGGTCGGCAAGATCGACGACGACTGGGGCTACGGCCTGATCTATGACTTCGGCGGCTCGTCGGACACGCTGACCAACACGAACAGCGGCGCGCCGACCTCGGCCTTGGAGAACGCCTACATCCGTTACAACGGCTTCAAGAACACGACGATCGAAGGCGGTTACCTCGACCTGCCGATCACGCTCGAAGAGTCGACCAGCTCCAACGACATCATGCTTATGGAGCGTGCGGCGTCGGTCAACATCGCGAACCTGATCGCGGCCAGCGACTTCCGTGCCGCGTTTGGCGGTCATTGGAACAACGACCGGCTCTGGCTCGGCGCGTACCTGACCGGCCCGACCTCGGGCTCGAACCACACGATCGGCGCGCTCGGCGGCAGCGCCAACCAGGAGGGGCTCGCCGCGCGCGCGACCTACCAGGTGCTGCAGACGTCGGACTACAACCTGCATGTCGGCGCTGACTTCCAGGACCTCCTGAACCCGCCGCACGCCGGCGGCGTCCGTGAGATCACGCTCAGCGACCGTCCGGAGCTGCGCATCGACCCGACTAGCATCCTGACCACCGCTGCCCTCACCAATGTCAGCGGCGCCAAGGCCTACAGCGCTGAGCTAGCCGGCGGCTACAAGAGCGTCTTCTTCCAGAGCGAATATTTCCATTACCAGGTCGACCGCGACGCGCTCCGGACACTCAACTTCGACGGCGCCTACGCCGAGGCGAGCTGGACCCTCACTGGCGAGCATCGCAAGTACAACGCGGGCAACGCCGCCTATGGCGGCATCGTGCCGGATCATCCCTTCACGGTCGACGAGAACGGCATCAGCGGCATCGGCGCCTTCGAGATCGCCGGCCGGTACTCCTATGTCGACCTGAACGACGACTTTCGGTCGGGCAAGACGGCGGCTTCGACCGGTGGTGTCGCCGGCGGCTTCCAGCAGGTCTATACGGCCGGCCTCAACTGGTACCCGAACTCGAACGTGCGCTTCATGCTGGACTACCTGCACGGCAACATCAGCAAGGCCCAGGCCTCGACCGGTTCCGTTGCCCTCGGCACGCCGATCGGCGCCCGGTTCGATGCAGTCGCCCTGCGCAGCCAGTTCGCGTTCTAAGGAACGGACCGGGAGGTCGCACCGCGGTCTCCCGGCTGTCCGCCTCCGGTTGCTTGGCGCCGCTTCCCGCTGGTCCCATCGCTACGATTTGGGTCCGTTCACGGGCTCCTGCTACGGTACTTTCAAGCTGACGGCCGATCAGGATATCGACAACTGGCCGTCGGTGGAATTCGTCGCCACAGTGAGCGACAATCCCATCGTCTTGCTGTCCGCAGTGCCAGCACAATCGTTCCGGCCAGCGCCGCCGACGATCACGAGCGAGCCCGCGCTTCAGCGCTCTCTCGTCTGGGCGACGATCGACGATCGACGATCCATCACGCATCACTAGATCGAGCAGCTTCGGTGCCCGTTCGGGCCTGACGCCCCGCCGCTATGCCTCAGGCGAAACCGACAGATAGGGCCGGATCTCCAAGTGCGGCGACCGTGAGGCGCGCACCCCCCTCTTCGAAGCGGCCAATATTCTTATCCGGCGTGGAAAGATTGCCCGCCGAGTGACAATGTGCGCTAATCGGATGGCCCTTGAGTTGACCGAGCCGCTATACGAATAGCCGCAACCGATACTCAATCATCCAAGCGCGCCGAGCCCACCGGAGCGAGCGGTACCGCGCCCGTGCCTTAGGGCCGGTGGTCGAGCGGATCCTCCGGGACGAGATGACCTTCTACGATACCCTCGAACCAGCGAAGAGCCTCGACGCGGCGCTTGATCCCATGCGCTACGTGGGGGCACCGCCCGACTGGCATCTCGCGATCACGGACATCGAACATTCGTCAGCGGCGATTGCGAGTGGTCGGCACAAGACCGTGAACATGATCGCGGCTGCATGCATCGCCGCAGCCCGGAATGTTTGCGTCGGAAGCGAAATCCCGTTCGCGTTCGGAGGTGACGGTGCGACCTTGCTCATTCCGCCGGCGTTCGCGACCAGCGTTGCGACAGCGCTCGCCGGGGTGCGAACGACTGCGAGAGCCGAGGGTCTCATGCTTCGGCTCGGCATGATGACCGTCGGTGCGTTGCGTGACCTGGGCCAGGAGGTGCTGGTGGCGCGATACGAAGCCGCACCGGGGATCATCTTTGCGATGTTTCGAGGCGGCGGCGTCGGCTTTCTCGAACGCGTTCTAAAGGATCGCGAGCCGACCGTGCCGGCATCCTTGGTCAGCGTCGATACCGAGGGCTCGCCTCCTGATCTGACGGGGCTATCTTGCCGGTTCGAGCCGATCGCGTCGCGCGGCGGCTGCACGGTATCGCTGGTCATCGCGATGCTGGAGGCGGACGAGGACTACCGCCCGGTACTAAGCAAGATCCTGGAAATCGCCGGCGATGATGCTCGGCCGACTTCGTTGAAAACGCTTGCGGCGGCCTTCAAGCGCTCGCTGCTGCCGAATTCGGCGAGTATTGATCTCGAGCTCGATGCGCTACAGGTCTCGGGAGCGCTTCGCCGCCTTAGAAAGCGGTTCGAGATCGTCTGCGGTTGGCTTTTGGGCCAGCTCAGCGTGCGGTTCGGCCTTCGGCTCGGCCCTCGCAACCTGATGCGCGAGCTCGAGGAGAAGGTGCGCAATACCGACTTCGCGAAGGCCGATGGAGCGCTGCAGATGGTCATCGACTGCACGCCGGACCAACTGGCGCAAATCGAGACGTACCTCGCCGAGCGGGAGAGGAATGGGCTTCTCGTATATGGGATCCATGTCGCGAATACCGCGCTCATGACCTGCCTGGTCGATTCCATGACCGAGGATTGGCATGTGCACTTCATCGACGGCGCTGGGGGCGGCTATACCCACGCGGCGACGTTGATGAAGGACAAGCTGGCCGAACGTCTCGTGTAGCTTCGGCGCCTTCGGGCCAGTCCTGAGGTCGCGGATCGAGCCATCGTAATCGTCTCGGTCGCCGGCTGCACTGTGGGACACGCGGCAATGCCGCGGATCACGACATTGAATATCGGCGCGACTACTCCTCAGCCGTTGGGCGATTGCGAGCCCTGTAGTCCAATGGATCGATGTCGAAGCTACTCCTGAACACGCGGGAAAAGCTGCTGCGATTCGTATAGCCCACGGCACTGGCGATCTGGTCGATCGATAGGCGGTTTGCTTTCAGCAGTGTGGCGGCATGGCGCATGCGGACCTGCCGCAGAAATGCCATTGGCGACTCTCCGAACGTATCGGAAAAGCGGTTCATGAACGCCGACCGGCTGAGACCGGCGGTGCTTGCCAGCGATTCCACGGAATGTGCGGCGCCGGGCTTGGCGATCATTGTTGCGAAGGCCCGCGCGATGTTCGGGTCGCTCAGTAGCGAGAATCGCTCCGCCCAGAGCTCGTTCGACCGTAGCGAACGGCGTAGCACCGTGACGAGCACTTGCTTCATCAACGCCGCGGACATCGCGCCGCTGCCGACCTCCTGTGAGATCAGTTCATCCAAGGCCGCTTGCAGTTTGTGGTCGAGCCTTTCGTCGCGTTCAAACGACTCGACGATCGGCGAGATCATTGTTGAAAACAAATCAACCGACGACCCATAAACTGCGTGAAAATAGCCACAGATCAGCAGCGCTTGCGGATCTCCTTCACCCGCCACTAAACGGCGGAATTCGCCAGTTCGCGGCGGCAGGCGCTGTGACTCGATCGTGCGCAGCGCGGCGCGGCCGCCGTACGCGCCTTCAACTTCGATCTTATACGCCGTCTTGGGCGGCGTAACGAACAAGGTATGCGGCGGAAGGTCGATCGCGGGGGCGTTGCCGATGACCAGGCGTCCCGTACCCCCAAGGCTGTAATGGATGCCCGGCAGATCGGTGGGCGCGATCGCCAGAGCGAAGCCGGGGCTGACCACGCACTCGGTGAGCCGAACAACGTCGACCTCAAGTGTCGAAAAAAGCTGATTGAGGTCAGCCTTAGACACTGCGGGAACCGCTCGGCGATCCGCCTGCGCTTGCGCCGACTCCAGCACTTTCTCCATGAGATCCATTCCCGTCTGGTCCGACATTCTAGTGTCCCGCGTCCATGTCCGCAATTGTGCCAATTTAAATGGGCGGTCTCTATAACTGGGCGGTACCTATTCGCCAATTGCCCGGACCCGGCCTTCCGTTCGATTTAGCCGTTCTGCAACGCTTGGCGGACTAACTGCGTTCGGTTCTGCCCTAACCATCTGTTCACCCGACCATCGGGTGCCACCAGCCGTTCGATGACATGCCGGCCGCAACAGCCGGCGGAGCGCGTAGCCACTCCACGGGCGCGCCTCTATGTGACCCGTCGCCGGTCACTGCGATCCCATACGCGCGTTCCGGCGACCGGCCCCTCCTTCGGGGGCGGGACATGCTTGAAATCAAGGAACAGACGAAATGAAAGACATCAAGCGATTGGCCGCAGTCGTCGGTCTTGTCGCGATTGCGGCGTCAGTCGGCGCCTGCAGCGAGATCAGGCCAGCAACCTCGGCCGAGGTTCAGGCACTTCAGGCAAATAAACCGGGGCCGCGGTAACGGGCCGCCTGCCGGCCGTCCAGAATGATCATTTGGGACTAGTCGGCAAACCGCGAAAGCCTATCACGCTCTGCGGTTTCGCCACCGGAGGTTTCGTTGCATGGTTAGACCTTCCCGCCTGCTGGGCAAAGCTGCCCTCGCCGTGGCGGCCGGTGCGGCCCGGGCGACCGCTGCCGCTCAGGCCGCCCAGGCGCGGAAGGTCGCTGCCGCCTCGGTCGCAGACCCACCTAAGGTCACCGAAACCGCCACGCACCGCTTCGGCCCGTCAAGCGCCGACGGCCGCAACAGGATCCAGCAGACCCGCCGCCCGGTCGATTTGGCCGTTCTGTAACGCCTGGCGGACTAACTGCGATCGGTTCTGCCTTATTAGTCTGTTCGCCGCCCAGGCAGGCTGAGCAACTCAAGGAGACACAAGTTGCCCCGTATTGACATTCCCAGTCGTGACGACGCCCCCGCCGAGACGCATGCCATTCTCGACACGTTCGGCAAACGCTTTGGCTTTGTGCCGAATCTATTCCGCCTTATGGCCGTGAGCCCGCCGGCGCTGCAGGCGTTTGTCGGGATCCAGGGTGCGCTGTCAAAGTCTATGGATATCAACACGATCGAGGCGATGGGCGTGGCCGTGTCCGAGGATAGCGGCTGTGATTATTGCCTCGCGACCCATACCTATCTGGGCTCGCATTTTGGCAAGCTGGACGCTGAGGAACTCAGCCTCAACCGCCAGGGAACCTCGGGCGACGCGCAGCGAGCGGCCGCTGTGCGCCTAGCGAAAGCGATCGCCAACAAGCGCGGAAAGATCAGCGACAGCGAACTCGCTGAAGTGCGCCAGGCCGGCTTCAGCGACGCTCAGATCATCACCATCGCCGCCCTGACGGCGCAGTTCCTGATGACAAATTTCATGAACAACGTCTCGCAGATCGACCTCGATTTTCCGCCGGCGGCCAAGGTGAAAGCCGCCTAATCCGCACATCAACGAGGCCCCAGCCGTCCAGGCGCCGGGCAAACCGATGGAGTTCGAAATGAAGAAAGAGATTATCCGCGTCGAGCCGCTCGCTACCTGGCTCGAGAAGTACAAGGCGCCGACCTCAACGGTGACCAAGCACGGCGACAAGATCTATGTCACGGGTGCTCCGCCCTATGACCCAGAAACCGGTGAAATCTTCCTGGGTCCGATCGAACGACAGACCGAACTCGTGCTGCAGCAGATGAAGATGTGTGTCGAAGCAGCGGGTGGGAAGATGGAGGACGTTCTGCAGGTCAACGTCTACGTCACCAATGTGAACATGTTCCCCAAGGTGAACGAGGTCTACGAACGCTTCTTCCCGGACAACTTTCCGGCACGCATTTTTATCAATGTCCCTGCCTGGAATGGTGGCTTCGACATCGAAGTAAACTGCGTCGCGGCGGTTTAACGTCGTCGGGATTGTGCCGTCGGGATCGGCGTCGAGGCCTGTTCCGATGGCGCGTTCACTCTTAACCCCAGGAGTAAGCCGATGGTCCGATCTATTAGCGAGCGGCGCGCGGCATTTCGCAAACTCCACGACAGCGGCTGCTTTGTGTTGCCCAATCCTTGGGATGCCGGGTCTGCCCGGATGTTCCAGCATCTCGGTTTCCAGGCGCTCGCGTCAACAAGCACAGGTTATGCCTGGACAACTGGCCGCCCGGACTACGTCTTGACGCTGTCTGACGTGCTGAATCACCTGAAGATATTATGTGCAGCCGTCGATTTGCCGGTAAACGCGGATTTCGAGTCTGGTTTTGCGCGCGATCCGGAAGAGCTTGCGGTCAATATCCACAAGGCGATTGAAACGGGCGTTGCCGGCTTGTCGGTCGAGGATCGCGAGCTCGACGGGTCAAAGCGACTTTTTGACACCCGTCTCAGCGTCGAGCGTATCCGAGCAGCGCGTCAGGCGATCGACCATTCTGGACAAGATGTGGTTTTGGTTGGCCGGACAGAATGGCTGCTCGAGGACCCGACCGCCGTTGCCCCCGCTATCGACAAGCTTGTTGCGCTTGCCGAGGCTGGTGCCGATTGTCTGTATGCGCCTGGAGTTCGGGAGAAGGCCGACATCGCTGCGATGGTTCGTGCGGTTGCTCCCAAGCCGGTCAACGTCGTGATGTCGCGTCCGGGTTTTAGTCTGGCGGAACTTATGGACCTGGGCGTCAGGCGGGTCAGCCTCGGCGGCGCCGTCGCTCGGGTGGCGTGGGCCGCGGTGATCAAGACCATGGAGCAGATCAAAGCTGGGTCCTTCGACGGTCTTGCTGGAGGAACACCCGGCGGCCAAATGGACGAGGTATTTGGCCGTTTCTGCTGAGCGTCTCACGGCTCTCCATTTGCGAAGCGGGATAGTTGTACCGCCTGGGAACGATTGACCGTCCCGCGTCAGCAACGGCGCAAATGCCATGACCATGTAGGTAAAGTGAGCGGCCTACTTATCGCAGCCTAATTGTGCCCGGTCTGGCGTGCACAGGATCAGAAATGAGAGCTCTGCCGATCGCTGGCGGTCCGCTGCTGGCGTCCGACCTCCTGCTGCGAAGTCGTAAAGCCTCGGCCCCGACGTCGTGAACGTTCGCGCCGGTCTGAGACCGCTGCGCAAGGAAGAGCCGTCGGCGAGAGGCGTCGACCCGTGCCGGTCGGCATCCCCGGCCGTTCCCGAAAATTCTCGAAGCCAATCAATTTGTTGGCGCCGGTGGAGCCTCGGGCCCGCATCGGCGCCGATTTACACACCGCCGGATAGAGATAGACCGATGTGGATCGTTAAAGTCGCGCTGAGCCGCCCATACACCTTCATCGTCATGGCGCTGCTGCTGCTCATCCTGGGGCCGCTCACGGTCCTGAAGACAGCGAAGGACATCTTCCCGAATATCGGCATCCCGGTCGTCAGCGTGATCTGGACCTACAGCGGCTTGCCGCCGGACGAGATGAGTGGCCGGATCACCGGCGGCTTCGAGCGCGTCTCGCTCGCGACCGTCAACAACATCGATCACATCGAATCCCAATCGCTGACCGGCCTGTCGGTCATCAAGTACTTCTTTCATCAGGGCGCGAACGTCGATCTGTCGATGAGCCAGCTCACGGCCGTCTCCCAGGCCTGGCTGAAGCAGCTGCCGCCGGGCATCACGCCGCCGCTGATCCTGGCCTACAATGCCTCGAGCGTGCCAATCATCCAGCTGGCGCTCTCCAGCCGGACGATCCCCGAGCAGGGGCTCTACGACCTCGCCAACAATTTCGTCCGCACCCAGCTCGCCGGCGTCGCCGGTGCCTCGATCCCGTTTCCCTATGGCGGCAAGCAGCGCCAGATCCAGGTCGACCTCGACCAGCACCTGTTGCAGGAGCGCGGCGTGTCGGCCGACGACGTCGTCAACGCCATTGGCGCGCAGAACCTGATCATCCCGGCCGGCACCGAAAAGGTCGGCGAGTTCGAGTACAACATCAAGCTGAACGGCAGCCCGACCGCGGTCGAGGAATTCAACGACCTGCCGATCAAGAATGTGAACGGCACCGTCGTCTATATTCATGACGTGGCCCATGTCCGGGACGGGTCGGCGCCGCAGACCAACATCGTCCGGGTCGACGGCCAGCCGGCATCGCTGATGACCATCCAGAAGACCGGCGACGCCTCGACCCTCGACATCATCGACCAGATCAAGCAGCGGCTGCCGCTGGTGCGCGACGCCTCGCCGCCGGCGCTAGACCTGCAGGCGATCGGCGATCAGTCTTTGTTCGTCAAGGGCGCCATCGACGGCGTCGTGCGCGAGGGCGTCATCGCCGCGGCGCTGACCGGGCTGATGATCCTCCTGTTCCTCGGCAGCTGGCGCTCGACCCTGATCATCACGGTCTCGATCCCACTTTCGATCCTCTGCTCGATCATCGCGCTGTCGCTGCTCGGCGAGACGATCAACATTATGACTCTCGGCGGACTGGCGCTCGCGGTCGGCATCCTGGTCGACGATGCGACCGTCGCGATCGAGAGCATTAACACCCATCTCGAACAGGGCGAAGACGTCGAGACCGCCATCCTGAATGGCGCACGAGAGATCGCGACTCCCGCGCTCGTGGCGACGCTGTGCATCTGCATTGTGTTCGTGCCGATGTTCTTCCTCGACGGCGTCGCGCGCTACCTGTTTGTGCCGCTGGCCGAGGCGATCTGCTTCGCCATGCTCGCATCCTATGTCCTGTCGCGCACGCTGATCCCGACGCTCGCCAAATACTGGCTGCGGCTCCATGAGGCGCACGAGATGGCCGCGTCCTCGCGCAATCCGCTCGTCCGGCTGCAGCAGGCCTTCCAACGCGGGTTCGAGGCGCTGCGCCAGCGCTATCACGGAATTCAGGAGCGGGTGCTCGCCCGGCGCGCCGTCTTCGTCCCGGCCTTCCTCGGCTGCATGCTGGCCTCGCTGCTGCTTGTCCCCTGGCTCGGCAGCAACTTCTTCCCCTCGGTCGATACCGGGCAGATCAAGCTGCATGTCCGAGCCCATGCCGGCCTCCGGGCCGAGGAGACCGCCCGGCTGTGCGATCAGGTCGAGACGACTCTGCGCAAGATCATTCCCGGCGGCGAGATCGCCAGCCTGGTCGACAATGTCGGTCTGCCGGTCAGCGGCATCAATCTGTCCTACAGCAATTCCGCGCCGACCACGGCGGCGGACGCCGACATCCTGGTCACGCTCAAGGACGGGCACGGTCCGACCGCCGACTACATCCGTCGCCTGCGTGCGAGCCTGCCGACGGACTTCCCCGGCGTCACCTTCGCTTTCCTGCCGGCGGATATCGTGACGCAGATCCTCAATTTCGGCGCGCCGGCGCCGATCGACGTCCAAGTCACCGGCTTCAACCTCGCGGCCAACAACGACTTCGCGCAAAAGCTGCTGGAGCGCATCCGGCGCGTGCCAGGCGTCGCCGACCCGCGCATCCAGCAGGCGTTCGACTATCCCGAGTTCGACGTGAAAGTCGACCGCAGCCGGGCGCAGGAGCTGGGCTTCTCACAGCGCGATGTCGCGAACGACCTGCTCGTGTCCCTGACCGGCAGCTTCCAGACCAACCAGGCGTTCTGGCTCGACAGCAAGGCCGGCGTCTCCTATCCGCTGGTGACCCAGACGCCGCAGCCGCAGCTCGACTCGCTCGATACCCTGCGCAACATCCCCGTGACCGCCGACGCGGCGAGCCGCCCCCAGATCCTGGGCGCGATCAGCGCGATCCAGCGCGGCGTCGGTCCGTCGGTCGTCTCGCATTACAACGTGGCGCCGTCGATCGACATCTATGCCGCGACCCAGGACCGCGACCTCGGCGCCGTCGCGGCCGATGTCGGCAAGCTGGTCGACGCGGCACGCAAGGACCTGCCGCGCGGCTCGACCATCACGATCCGCGGCCAGGTCCAGACGATGAACTCGTCCTTCTCCGGCCTGTTCGGCGGTCTCGCCTTCGCGATCCTGCTGGTCTACCTGCTGATCGTCATCAATTTCCAGTCCTGGACCGACGCCTTCATCATCGTGACGGCGCTGCCGGCGGCGTTGGCGGGCATCGTATGGATGCTGTTCCTGACCCATACGCCCTTGAGCGTGCCGGCCTTGACCGGCGCCATCATGAGCGTCGGCGTCGCAACCGCGAACAGCATCCTGGTGGTGAGCTTCGCCCGCGACCGGCTGAGGGAGCCCGGCAGCGATGCCTGGACGGCGGCGCTCGAGGCCGGCTTCGGCCGCTTCCGCCCGGTGCTGATGACCGCGCTCGCCATGGTCATCGGCATGGTGCCGATGGCGCTGGGCCTGGGCGAGGGCGGCGAGCAGAACGCGCCGCTCGGCCGCGCCGTCATCGGCGGCCTGTGCCTCGCGACCCTCGCCACCCTGTTCTTCGTGCCGACCGTGTTCGCGCTCGTCCATGGCCGTCGAACGCCCACTGCGTCGCCCGAACTCGCCCGCCAGCCTTGATCCCCGACATTTGCCCCGGAGGCCTGAAAGTGACCCGAGAACGACGAACCGCCCATCGGCCGGGGACCCGGCTATTACTGCTCTGCGGCGTGGCGCTCGCCGTGGGTGCCGCATCGTGGGGCATCTGGTCCCGGCATGATGCCGAGGCGGCGCTCGCGCGGACGACCGACGACGCGGCCGTGCCGACCGTCGCCGTGGCCGCGGCGCAACCCGGGCCCGCCGAGGAGGAGATCGTGCTGCCGGGTACGGTCCAGGCGGAATACGACACGCCGATCTATGCCCGTACCAGCGGCTATGTGAAGCGCTGGCAGACCGACATCGGCGCGCGGGTGAAGGCGGGCGAGCTCCTCGCGGAAATCGACTCGCCCGAGGTCGACCAGCAGCTGCGGCAGGCGAAGGCCGACCTCCAGACGGCGGAGGCCAACAACCGCGTCGCGCAGGCGACGGCGCGGCGCGTCCATGCCCTGCTGCCGACGCAATCCGTCTCGGTCCAGCAGGATGACCAGGCATCGAGCGATGCCGCGGCGAAGACGGCGCTGGTCGCGTCGAACGAGGCGAACGTCGAGCGGCTGCAGCAGCTCGTCGGGTTCGAGCGGGTCGTCGCACCCTACGACGGCATCGTGACGTCGCGCGAGACCGATGTGGGCAACCTCATCAATGCCGGCAGCGGCAGCGGTCCGGAGCTTTTCCGCGTCGCCGACACCCGCAAGCTCAGGATCTACGTCCAGGTGCCCCAGAGTTACGCGCCGGGGATCAAGCCCGGCATCGTCGCCGACCTCCGGTTCCCGGAATATCCGGGCCGCGCCTTCGCCGCCAAGCTGGTGCGTAGCGCCGACGCGATCGAGCCGCGCGCCCGCACATTGCTGGTCGAACTCGAGGCGGACAATGCGAAGGGCGAGCTGCTGCCCGGCGGCTATACCGATGTCCATTTCAAGCTGCCGGTCGCCGAGCGCGGGGTGCGCGTCTCTGCCAATGCGCTGTTGTTCCGTGCCGAGGGGCCGGGCGTCGCCACCGCCGGGCCGGATGGCCATGTCGTGCTGCACCCGGTCACGCTCGGGCGCGATTTCGGTGCCTTTGTCGAGGTGTTGACTGGCCTAGAGCCGGGCGACGCGGTCGTCCTCAACCCGCCGGCCTCGCTCGTAACGGGTGCCGTCGTGCGGGCGCGGGGTGATGACAAGGCGCCGCTGCGGGGAGCCGCATCATGAGGCAGTTGGCACTGCGGGCCGGCGCCCTCGTCTCGGCGCTCCTGCTGACCGCCTGCGATCTGGCGCCGGACTATACGCCCCCCAGCGAGGCGCTGCCGGATGGCTACAAAGAAGAATCGTCCGACTGGGCGGCGGCCGCGCCCAAGGACGAGCAGCCGCGAGGCGACTGGTGGCAGGTCTTCCATGATGCGACACTGGACGGTCTGGAGGACAAGGTCACTGCGACCAACCAGGATCTAAAGGTGGCTGCCGCCCGCTTCGACGAGGCGCGGGCCGACGCGCAAACCGCCCAGGCCGACTACTACCCGACCCTCGGCGCCAGCGGCTCGGCGACACGCGAGCATGGCTCAAGCGTGGTGCAAAACCCGCCGTCCCGCGGCACGGGCAATAATTTCAGTC
>Ga0209166_10001260_pt1 | contig 21776 bp, 22 predicted proteins | sample Coa_R1_3_FD_187151 | JGI IMG/M metagenome (GOLD analysis project Ga0209166, IMG submission 187151) | Surface soil microbial communities from Centralia Pennsylvania, which are recovering from an underground coalmine fire - Coalmine... | ecosystem: Environmental > Terrestrial > Soil >... | reverse complement strand
GGCCATGACGCCTGCAGCTCCCGCTGACGCAGCGCATCAGCGCTACACGGGATGACCAGAGTCGTCAGCATAGCCGCTGCCAGCTCGAACGGACCATATGTGTGCAGGAAGTCGTGGCGAGGTTTCGGGCGATGTGGTCGAGTACGCAGGAGGTGATGCGGTGACGCTCTGGCCGCAAGACCAGACGCTCTCGCCGCTGCATCTGACCATCCAGGTCTGCGAGCGGGAGCATGCCGCCGGCTGAACGTGCCGTCTCACAACGCACCCTACGCCTTCGCTTTTCAGCGCTTGATTCTGAGACGGGTTGTGAACCAGCTCGCCACGCCTGAGCCATGTCTCATAAACGTCACACAATCTACGTCTCGTATACGTTCCTTTCTGAGAATACAACTTCGTTCGGCTAAACGCTGTCTGCTTGAGCCCGGCGAGGGCCTGCAGCTGCGCCGCGCTGCCTTGCGGTCTACCGTACGCAGAAGCCAGGCTAGCGGCCGCGCAAGCGGGGATCCCAGGTATCGCGGAGCGCGTCGCCGAGCAGGTTGAAGGCGAGCACCGTGAGGGTGATCGCCAGCCCCGGGAAGAGTGCGAGCCACGGCGCCTGTTCCATATAGGCGCGGCCTTGCCCGGCAAGCATGTTGCCCCACGACGGCGTCGGCGGCGTCGTGCCCAGGCCGAGAAAGCTGAGCGATGCCTCGATGATGATCGCGTTGCCGATCCAGATCGACGCCAAGATCATGATCGGCGCGGTGACGTTCGGCAGGATGTGGCGCAGCATGATGCGACCGTGCCCGGCGCCGATCACGCGGGCGCCTTCCACGAAGACGCTTTCGCGCACCGTGAGCACGGCGCTGCGCACGACCCGCGCGTTGACCGGCATGATCACTAGGGCGATGGGGAAGATCGTGTTGATCGTGCCCTTACCGATCACCGCGGCGACGACCAGCGCGAGCAGCAGGCCCGGAATCGACTGGATGCTGTCGAGTAGGCGCTGGACGATGAGGTCGGCCGTGCCGGAGAAGTAGCCGCTGACGAGACCGATCGCGGCGCCGATCACAGTACCCAGGACGACGGTCGTGATGCCGACTTCGAGGGAGATGCGCGCACCGTATACGACGCGCGTGTAGACGTCGCGGCCGATATCGTCCGTACCAAACCAATGCGCACCGCTCGGTCCGCGCAGCCGCTCCAGCGGCGCGGTGAGGGTCGGCCCCGTGGGCGTGAGCAACGGCGCACCGATCGCCGCCACCACCATGAGCAGGATAAGCAGTGCGCCGGCCGCGCCCAGGGGATTCCGTGCTGCGAAGCGCACGGCCGCACCACGCCAGTGCCTGCCGAGGTGGGCTGGCAGCGCGACGCCCGACGCATCGACGACCACGGCAGACGAGAGCGCCATGCTCAGAGCCTCAGGCGAAGCGAATGCGTGGGTCGAGCCAGGCGTAGCTCAGGTCCACGAGCAAGTTGGTGCCGATCACGATGATCGTGAAGACCATGACCAGCGCCTGCACCAACGGGTAGTCGCGAAACGTCAGCCCCTCCAGCGCGAGCCGGCCCAGACCGGGCAGCGCAAAGATCGTCTCGATGATGATCGCGCCGCCCAGCAGCACCGCCAGCTGGCCGCCCAGAATCGTGACGACCGGCAGGGACGCATTCTTGAATGCATGCCGGATGAGAACCGCGGCCGGACCAATACCCTTCGCTCGGGCCGTGCGCACGTAATCTTCGCGCAGCACCTCCAGCAGCGTGGAGCGCGTCATGCGCATGATGACCGCACCGAGCCCGTAGCCAATCACCAGGGCTGGCAACACCAGTTGCTCGAGGTTGGCCAGGGGATCCTGCGTGAACGAGCGGTAGGTGAGCGGCGGAATCCAGCCGAACCAGATCGCCATGTAGGTGATCGCCATCGAGGCCACCCAGAAGTTCGGCGCCGAGAGCCCGAGGATGGCGATGACCCTGCCGGCGTAGTCGATCCCCGATCCGCGGAACGCCGCGGAGATCACGCCGATCGGCACGCCGATGGCAATGCCGAATAGCATGGCCAGTACGGTCAGCTCGATCGTCACGGGAAACGCGTCCCGCAGGGACGCGTTGATCGAGCGGCCGGTATAGATGGAGTGGCCCAGATCGCCGCGCAGGATGCGGCCCACCCAGATGCCGTACTGCTCGGGTAACGACTTGTCCAGGCCGTACTGGTGCTTCATCTGCACGATGTCGGACGGTTTGACCGTCCCCTGGTCGGCGAGCTTGGCGACAATCACGTCGCCCGGCACGAGGTGCAGCAGCCCGAAGACGAGCAGCGATGTCAGCAGCACGACCGGTACGGCGTAGAGCAGTCGCCGCAGGATGTAGGTCTGCATCAGCGCCTCCGGCCAGCCGGACGCTTACCCCTTGTCTACCCAGTGCTGCACCCGCGCCGCACCGCCGTAATCTGCGGTCCCGCCCCCGCGCAGCGCCATCGGCCGGAAGTTGCGAACATGCGGTTTGAGGAGGTAGAACGCGTTCGTGTACGGCATCCACAGACGCCAGGCTTGATCGTGTTCCCGCTGGAACAGCTGCTTGACCAGGTCACGCCGTTTCTGCACGTCAGTCTCCGCCCGGATCTTGGTCGCCAGATCGTCGATCTGCGCGTCGTCGACATACCAGTAGTTGGCGACGGACTTCGAGTAGATGTTCTGATAGGTGAAGTCGTCCAGCGTGCTGCTCGATCCGATCTGGAATCCCCACGCCGTGCCCGTCCACTTGTGGCTCGTGTATTCCTGGAACCAGGTCGGATAATCGACCTGTCGGATCGTGAGGTCGACGTTCAGGTTCTTCTTCAGATCCGCCTGCGCCAACTGGACCTGTGAGGTCATCGCGGTCGAGTACTCGAAGTACGTCAGCGTGTCTTTGAAGCCGTCGGCCTTCCCCGCGGCAGTGAGCAACTTCTTCGCTCCTGCCGGGTCAAACTTCCAGTACGGCCCGCACTGCTCCGGGGTGACCGCCGCGTCCTGAAAGTAGATCCAGGGGATGCCCCAGCCGTAGGTGGCGTGTCCGGAAAAGATGCTCTGCAACTGGGCGTTGCGGTCGATCGCCATCGACAGCGCCTGGCGCACGCGGGGGTCGTTGTAGGGCGGCGTGTTCGCCGCCATCGCCAGCCCGAATACCGAGTGGATCGCCGCCTGTTCCAGTACCTGGGTATCCGGGTTGGACTTGACGATCGGGTCCACGTCGGATGGGGTGAGCCCGGTGAGTGTGTCGAATTGGCCGGAGCGGAACCCGGCGATCCGGGCCGCTCCGTCCGGCACGAACGGCTGGTCGAAGCCGTCGATGTAGGGTTGCCCTTTGACGAAATAATTCGGGTTCTTCGACGCCTTGAAGCCGACTTTGCGCTCGAAGGCGTCCATGATGAACGGGCCGGTGCCGATCGTCGTGGCTTTGAGATCGCCCTGCTGGTCGATGATTTCCTGGGCAAACACCCACTGCGTCGGCGAGGTGAGCACCTCCAGCATGCCGCCGAACGGCTGCTTCAGCACGAACTTGGCTGTGGACTTGTCCGGCGTCTCCACGCGGTCGAGGAGATCGAAGGCGCCGGTGTGTGCACCGCTCTTCGCGTAGCCCTCGAACGTGTTCTTGAGGTCCTGTGCGGTCAGTTCGCGACCGTTGACCGGCGGCTTGTTGTGGAAGGTGACGCCGGGCACGAGCGAGAATGTGAGCGTGGCCGGATCCGGCTGCTCCCACTTACTTGCCAGGTCGCCCGTGAGCGTGAAGTCGTTGTTATCCTTCGCTTCCGCGCCTTGGACCGTGCGCACAACCCGGTTGTGAAGGGAACTGACGAAGTTGTGCAGGCCGTAGGAGAGCGTGAGCCGTGGGTCGAGGTCGGGTGGCTCGCTGGGCGTGGGATAGGAGATCCGGCCGCCCGTCTTGACCTGCGCGCTACTGGGTGTCGCCACGCGATTGCGCGCCCCAACGTTCGGCGTGCCGGCGGCGCCCCCGGCGCTACCTGACGAGGAGGACTTACTGCTGCCGCAGGCGAGGCCCGCAAGCGCCGTCGCCCCCGAGCCGGCGGCAAGCGCGGCGAGCTGGAGTGTGCGCCGCCGATCCAACCGTCGCCGGCTCAGCTGCTGCCAGGCGTGCTCGCGATCCGGCACACGACACCTCCGGCCTGATCGGCCCTGCGATCCTCGCGATGCTCCCGTTTGGTTGTTGCTGGGCATTGTAGAACCGCTGTCAAGCCACGCATGATTCGCTGGTGAACGCAGGGGCAGGGGGCGATCATCACGCTTCGCCGCGCGCTGGTCCGGGGCATACTCAGTGGAAGGTCTTGGCGAGCACCGTGCCGAGGGCAGCGCACCATGCCCACCCCTGGGCACTGCCGTCAGCGCATGACTATCGCTGCAACAAAGTGCTGTGAAATTAACGGTCCTTTCTGAGACGGTGTCTTGCCGGGAGCCCATCAAGGCGACGCACGACCAGCGGGCGGACCGTCGGTCCGCCCGCTGGCGTCGGGGTGTGCGGTGGTGCGGCCGGGCGGGTTCGTGCGGTGCGCCGTGGCGATTAGCGCCGCGGTGCCGCGCTCGCACTCGCCGCAGCGGGGCGCGGCACGACCGCCTTGAGCACCTCGAAGAACTCCGCGGTCTGGCTGCCGCCAAACTCGCTGATGGGGTGTTCTTGCAGCGAGCGCTGCAGCTCGGGATTCTGCAGCGTCGCCTCCGCATCCTCGCGGGTCAGGTAGGCCAGGACCACGCCGTAGCGCCCCGGACTGCCGAGGTAGCGCGACACCACGTGCGAGACCAGGCCCCGCCCGACCTTCTGCAGCAGGCTGACCCGCGTTTTGGCCAACTGCTCGAACGCCACCGTCTGCAGCGGGTCAATGGTGATGGCGAGGTTGACCACGAACCGGGCATCCCCGGTGCCCATCTCCAGGATCAGCGGCTCGTACGCCTCCGTGGGCTGGGTCATGGTCGTGATGCTGCGGATCGCACGATTGGCCTCGACGAAGCTGCGGAAGGCCGGATGGACCCGCACGGCGCGGGCGGCCGCGGCGTTCTCCCACAGGGTCGTGAAGGCGTACTTGCTCGGCTGGCCTACGGAGTTCGAGGACCAGCCGCCCTGGAAGCCCGGCTGCTGTTCCAGGAACGTGAGCAGCTGGTCGATGTAGCCTTCATAATCGGTCGCGTAGCCGGGGGCGACCATCCCCTGGATCACCTGGGCATACATGCGTGGTCCCTCTCTGCGCTCGACCCGTGCAGCGCCGCCGCCGGCGGTCGCCGCAGTCACGGGTCGAGTAGCTCTAGCATAGGAGTTCTGCACAGGGAAAACACTGGCCATTACCGACAGACTTCAGACAATGCGATGTCTGAGAAGCTCTGGCCGACGCGGCCGCGCCGGCCGGTGCGGCGGGCTACGCTGAGGCCGGTTGTGGCGCCGGAAGGGCGCCGATCTGCTGCAGCATCCCCAGCGCGTCGAACTCGAGCCAGCCTTCCGCCCACTTGCCGCCGGCAAAGCGCAAGATGCCGATGCCCGTAGTCGTCATCGCCGTGCCGGTGGGGGCGATCCCCTGCAACTCCCCGCGATGCGTGCCGCGGGCCGTGTAGCGGCAGGCGACCGTGTCCCCTTCGCCCACCACCACCTCGAGCGTGAAGTGGAGGTCCGGGAAGGCCGTGAAGAAGCTCCCGATGTCGTGCTGGACTGCCGCCAGGCCGACGACCGCAGGTGCCCCCGCGGTATGGCTGACGATGTCAGAAGTGCCGATCTCTTCGAGCAGGGCCAGGTTCTGTGCGTTCAAGACGTGCTCGAAGGCGTGCCGGACCAGGGCGTTGTTCTCGTCCGTAGCCATGGGCATCTCCTTTCCACTGTAACGGCGCTCGCCCCACAGGGCCGACGCCGACCGTGCGGACACGCATCGCCTCCGGGGGGCTGCCCCGTACGCCGTGGTGCCACGCCCGTTGCCGCATGGGTCGCACCGGCCACTCCGCCCGCGCTAGGGCAGCGCGACCACGCGCCTGATCGTGGCCACCAGCTCGTCGAGGTCAACGGGCTTGCGCACGACCGCGGCGAACCGGGCCGCCCGGCTGCGGGCGCTCGTCCCCGCCTCGGCCTCGCAGGCCACCTGCCCGTCGGTCGTGCACAGCACCACGGGCACCCCTTGATAGCCACTGGCTTGCGGTTGGAGGGGCGCAGTCCACCGTATCAGCCTCCATCGCGCCAGAATCGCCACCTCGGGCGGGGTGGCCTCGGGGCGTCGGCTCCGAGACGTGGGAGGCGCGTTCGCGTGGCCCTCAGCGCTCGCGTGGCGGACGCGCGGATGGCAACCGCGGCTGCCCCCGGCCGACTGGCGCGGCGATCCCGAGTTGTTCGATCGTGACGGTCGCGCGCCAGCCACAGGAAAGACAGGCGACCTCCCTGACGGTGCGCAGGAATCGCCCGACATCTTCGTCACGGAAGAGTTGCCCGGAACACCGCGCCCTCGCACAATGGGCAGGCACTGCGCGACCCGAGCAGGGGCGGCGTCTGCCAGAACACGATTAGCGACAACGACTCGGAGCGGAACGGTGGCGCCGGGATCGGCATGTTTGCGCCGTTCCCCGGGACGGCGTCGTACAACAACACGGTGGTGCGCAATATCGCCATCGGCAATGGCGAAGGCGGGATTAACATCCACAGCCATGCGCCGCACCAGAACGTGAGCGGCAACGTGATCGTGAACAACACGCTGGCCGGCAACGGTGCGGACCCCGACGCGGGCAGTGGCCATCCCAACGGCATCGCGCTGCTGACCGTGACGCCCCAGAGCGAGACCATCGCCGCGAACCGGATCAGTGACGAGTACTACGGCATCGTCGCCACCGGCCCGTTCGCGCTCCACGGCCTGCCCAGCAACAAGTTCGCCGCCTCGGTGAGCGTGCCGCTTCAGCAGTAAGCGCGCGAGCCAGCGCATGGCGACACCAGCGAAGCCCGTTCAGCCCTGGCCCGGCCGATGGTCGTTACAAAGAGACGCTCGCTGGTGCTTACCCCTCCACGACCACATGCCGGACAACCGCCAGAAACGAGACAAGGCCGTGACACGAGAGTGCGCCACGGCTGGACAAGAATGTCTAGCCGGCCTAGCATCACCCTGAACATGCGAGTGCTGTCACAGGCAAGCGAGGTTTCTGATGCGCCGTCTCCTTGCCCTATCCGCGGGCCTTGTGGTGCTCTTGCTAGCTGCCGCGAGCCCAGTCGCAGCGCAAACCACGCCGGGCGCCTCGCCGGACTTGCCGCCCAACGTCGCGCGCGCCTGTCCCGTGCCGGCGGCGCCAGGCACGGCCCGCTGCCACGCGCTCGTACGCACGGATGTGCATGGCCCCCAGCCAACCACCGCCACGCCGAGCGGCTACGGGCCGAGCAATTTGCAGTCCGCGTACAAGCTCCCGTCCGCCACAGCCGGTTCGGGGCAGACCGTCGCCCTCGTGGACGCGTACGACGACCCGAATGCGGAGAGCGACCTCGCCGTGTACCGCAGCCAGTATGGGCTTCCTGCCTGTACGACCGCGAACGGTTGCTTCAGGAAGGTGACCCAGAGCGGCACGACGACGGGCTACCCCTCGGGCAATACCGGCTGGGCGGAGGAGATTTCGCTCGACCTGGATATGGTGAGCGCCATCTGCCCCAACTGCCGCATCCTGCTCGTGGAGGCCAACTCCAATTACTTTAGCGACCTCGGCACGGCCGTCAATGAGGCGGCGACGTTAGGCGCGAATGCCATCAGTAACAGCTACGGTGGTAGCGAAGGCAGTTGGGAACTCGCGTACGACACCCAGTACTACAATCATCCCGGCGTCGCGGTCACTGCGAGCTCAGGGGACGGCGGGTACGGCGTTGAGTACCCAGCCGCGTCCCCAGACGTGACGGCGGTCGGGGGCACGACGCTGACCACCGCCAGCAATAGCCGTGGATGGAGCGAGACAGTCTGGAGCGGCTCCGGCAGCGGCTGCAGCGCCTACGAGAAGCAGCCGAGCTGGCAGCAGACCACGTTAACTAGTTACCCCAGTGTCTGCAGTAGGCGCGTAGTGGCGGACGTCGCCGCCGACGCGAACCCGAACACGGGGGTTGCTGTCTACGACACCTACGGGGAAGCGGGCTGGCTGGTCTTTGGTGGCACGAGCGTGGCCTCGCCGATCATTGCCTCGGTCTACGCGCTCGCTGGCAATGCGGCCAGCGTTACTACGCCGGTTAACGGGGTTGGTGGTTACGGCTCCTACCCGTACACCCATACCGCAGGGATCTTCGAGGTAACGTCGGGCAAGAACAGCCGGGGCCCTTGCCGCAACTATCTCTGTGAGGCGAGTACGAGCTGGCCTGGCTATAGTGGCCCGACCGGGCTCGGCACGCCGAACGGCACCAACGGCATACCCGGCTTCTAAACCACGCAACGGTTGCAACGGCGGGGTGAGGCATCAACGGCGGGCGCCCACCCCGCCGGTTGGTTGTCCCGCCCCCGCTGCACTTCTCACCGCGTGGTTGCCCAGCGCAGGCCAGATGCTGAGTCGACGCGGTGTGCGGCACCGGCTGCGTGTCTCGGAAACGGTGCCGCCGAACTCCACGCTCACGCTGTTGGGACACTCTACAACGCTCTCACAAACGAGGGTACTGAGACGTTCTTCGGATGCGTCTTATCCCGTCGTGGCCGCAGTTCCCGCAGAGGTGCGAGCGTCCCAAGCCCAGTGAAAGACGCGGTAGCCTCCGGTCCTCCTTCTGCGCTCCCGAAGCGCTAAGGACTGTTGGGCACTTGCGGGAGCAGCGGTGCTGTGTAAGCGAGCGCGAGGTAAGCGCCGCCCGGAACAGCCTGACACCCCCGACACTTGCGTGCTCCCCTACTCTGCAGCGCGGCGATGGAGCTCGCCCCAGAGCAGCAGGCCAGCGGGTGAGCCCAGCGCTGGCGGTTCGCCGCGGCCGGCGTTGCCGACGAACTTCCAGGGGTTCGGTGTGGGATTCGGTGTGGGATTCATGGCGCTCCTCCTGTGTGGTGTCTGGCCACTGTGGCACCAGCCACAGTGGCCACCCCATCCTTGCTCGTCGGCGCGGCAGCCGTCTGTCACCCGACTTACGGCAATCGTGTGATCAGGGTGACACTCGCCGCCCCTTGTGGGACGCGTCATTGCCGGCCCCGCCCACCTGCCGTCTACAGGAAGTTGTGGACCGAACGAGTCGCGTAGTGTCGATCCTCCCGGCGTGGGGCACACCCTGTTCCGGTGCCTCGACCACGAACCAGGCCCCCGAGAAACAGGCGATCGCATTCGAGGATCAGCGTGGCACGGTGGGGCGATGACGCTTCGCTGGCGAGACCGTCCTCTATGAAGGGCAGCCGTTCCTCTTAGCGCCCAAACCTGCCTCCGACTCACCAGCCAAGCCAGTCAGCTCTCCGAGCTCCGACCTTCGCCGACCGCGCATTGCGCCACGGCGACTGTGTCAAAAGTCGTCGGGACCAAATCTCCGCAGGCCCTTGTGAGACACCGTCAAGGGATCCTAAAAACGAGCCAAAACGAGACAGAGCTTTATCCTGCAAAGCGCCGTGCCGTTACCCGTCGTTAAAGAGATAGCCGCTTCGTTGCGCTGGTTGCGGTCCCATGCCACTATCCATACCGTCGGGCGAGCATACGCGGTGTCGAGGTGCGTACGGTGCAGGCGAGTATCGGTGCCATCACCCTGTTTGTCGAGGACCTCGACCGGGCGAAGGGGTTTTATCAGAACGCCTTCGCCCTGCCCGTGCACTTTGAAGATGCCAACTCCGCCGTTTTCAAGTTTGAGCACACGCTCATCAACCTGCTGAAGCTGCCCGCAGCACACGAGCTCATCGCGCCGGCGGTTGTGGCCAGCCGCGACGCTGGGGCGCGGTTCCAGTTCACCATCTGGGTGGACGACGTGAATGCGGTCTGTGCAGAGCTGGCGGAGCGTGGCGTGCCGCTGCTCAATGGCCCAATGAACCGCAGGTGGGGGCAGCGCACCGCGAGCTTCACCGACCCGGATGGTCATATCTGGGAAGTCGCCGGACCGCTGTCGTAGGCATGCGCCGTCGGTCAGGCCAATCGTGCGCAGCCGCCCCTGCCCTTGCCTCCCCTTCAGCCCGACAAAGCCCCCCTCACGGAATGCCCGCAGCCGCCGAAGCACGGTCTGCTCGTGGCAGCCCAAGACGAGCGCGGTGTGCGCGACGCCGTAGCCACGGTCGAGCAGCTGCAGTGGAGTTCCCCCGCTTTGGTGGACAGGCAACCGCTACGCTGCAGTGGCTCGATAGCGTCGCTCGTACTCCTGGGGGCTGAGATAGCCCAGCGCGGAATGCCGGCGTCGCGGGTTGTAAAACGCCTCGATCTAGTCGAAGACCGCCATCCGCGCCTCACTCTGGGTCCGCCAGCGGCTGCGGTCGATCAACTCGCACTCCAACGAGGCAAAGAAGCTTTCCGCCATGGCATTGTCGTAGCAGTCGCCGACGCTGCCTCGTGAGGGCACTACCCCTGCCCGGCGGCAGCGCTGGCCGAAGGCGAGGCTGGTGTACTGGCTGCCATGGTCGGAGTGATGGATGAGCCCCGCTGCTGGCCGCCGCGCCCACAGCGCCATTTCCAGGGCATCCAGCACGAGTTCTGCCCGCATGTGGGACGCCATCGCCCAGCCCACCACGCGCCGGCTGCATGCGTCGAGCACGACGGCCAGGGAGAGGAAGCCTTGCCAGGTGGGCAGGGAGGTGATGTCCGCCACCCATAGCTGGTTAGGCGCATCCGCCGCAACCTGTCGCCGGACCAGGTCAGTGGCCGGCGCCTCCGCCTCCCCACGCTGAGTGGTGTGCACGCCACGCCGGCGGCACACGCCGACTAGCCCCGCCGCCCGCATCAGCCGTGTAATGCGCTTGCGCCCGCAGTGGATAGCGTGGGCATCGGCCAACTCGGCATGCACCCGTGGGGCACCGTACGTCCCCCGACTGGCCGCATGCATCTGCGTAATCGTCACCGTCAACGCCGTATCCCTGACCGCCCGCGCCGACGGCTCGCGCCTGCGCCAGGCGTAGTAGCCGCTGGTCGATACCCCCAGCTTGTGGCACAGGAACGCGACTGGGAAGCAGGCCTTCTCCGTCTCGACCAAGCGATAGACGCTCACCGGATCGGCTCGCTCTCCTTGGCGAAGCAGGCCGCCGCTTTTTTCAACAGGTCGCGTTCCAGGCGCAGCACGCGATTCTCCGCCCGCAGCTGGCGCAATTCCTCGCGCTCGGTGGTGGTGAGTCCGTCCGTACGCTGGCCGGCGTCGAGCTGCGCTTGCTTAACCCAGATGCGGATCGCCTCTTCCGAGCAGCCCAGGTCGGCGGCGCGCTGGCGCGGTGTGCGCCCTCCTTCCTGGATCAGGCGGACGGCCTCGGCACGGAACTCAGGCGGGTACGGCTTGTGCGTCGGTCCTCGCGGCATGGGGACTCCTTTCGCTGGGCCGGCTGGCCCCAGTCTTCAGGGGTCCACCAAACCGGGTCAACTCCAGTCCTCCCGAATGGGGGTGCGCCAGTTCTGCTTGGGAGACGGTGACCGGCGCTACGCCATGCGCCGCGCCCGCAGCGCCGACAGCGCGCCCACCACGCTCAGCAGCACTGCAAGCGCCAGGAGCTGCCACGGCCGCCCTGCGGGCGTAGCGCCGGCCTGCCCGCCGCTGCCCGTTCCCGGCAGCGGTGCCGCGCCGGTGAGCGTGAGCGAGCCGGTCAGGTCGTTCACCGCCGCGTCCCGCGTGCCCAGCGGCGCAAGGCCGAACCGTTCCTCGATCAGCTTGAGAATCGAGGTCGTGTCGTAGGGCGTGTGGTCGACGAAATGCTGCCGCGCGAAGGGCGAGATCACGATCGTCGGCACACGCACGCCCGGTCCCCAGCGGTCGGCGCGGGCGCCGTCCGTCGCCGGCGTTGGCGGCGGCACGTGGTCGAAGCTGCCACCGTGCTCGTCGTAGGTGACGATGACGACCGTGTCGTTCCAGATCGGGCTCGCCTGAATCGCCTTGATGAGGTCGACGGCGTGCTGCTCACCCTGGCTGATGGTCGCGTACCCCGGATGCTCGTTGTCCGCGCCGATCGGCTTGATGTAGGCGACGGCGGGCACGGTGCCGCTCGTGAGCGCCGCCAAGAAGTCGCTCTCGTCCTTCAGGTGGTCGGTCCGTGCCTGGCCCGCGGCATAGGTCGTGAAGTAGTTGAACGGCTGGCCATGGGAATCGCTCCAGGCCGCGAACTTATCCATCTTGCCGCCGTCGATCTGCACCTGCTCGGTATAGAACGCGTGGATCATGTCGCCGGTCTTCTGGTCCGGCTGGTAGTAGGCGTTGTACGTGAACGGCACCGGTGGCAGGTTGCCTGGGATCTTCTCGTCCGGCTTCTTCGTGGTCGTGTTCAGCATCGCCAGGGCGGACATCGGCGAGCCATCGCGGTTCACCTGCGTGATGGCTGGCGCGCCCGAGAGACCGTTGGCGCCAGGGAAGGTGCCGTAGAGGTTGTCGAAGCTGTGGTTCTCCTCGTAGATGACCACGATATGACCGATGCGGCTGAGCCCGCCGGCAACCCCCTGGGCGCCTGCCGTGCTCCCTGTTGAGACCAGCAGGCAGGTAGCGATGCCGAGAAGGAGAAGCAGGGAACGGGCGCACAGGGGTGTAGCTCGCAAGACAGCAGACTCCTTGTGGTCATGCCGGCCCGCCCGTGTTCGATCCGGGCGTCCGAGGAGGGGCTGCGCCCTCGCTGGCGGCCGGCCTGGCGCCCATCCATAGCATGCAGGCGGCGGATTATCAGGCGGTTATGGCGGCGTCAGCCCGGTGTTAGCAGGGGACAGAAGGCGCATCGGGAAGACAGAGCTCAGGCCCAGTGCGGGTGCAGGCGAACCGTGCTGCCAGGGCAGGCAGGCGAGCGCGGACGCTGCAAGCGGCTCCCGCCGTGGTGAGGCGCGCGGCAGGGCACAGTGCGTCCCCACGCCTGCTGTTGCTCACACACTGATCGATTGACGCTGTTTCGTGCGCCGTGCGAGCGTCCTGAGCAGCGCGTGGATGGGGGCTCAGCTCGCCGCCGGGCCTGCGCTCGTCCGTTCACGCCGGCTGGCGGGGATCCCTCGTGAGCGGCTCTGGTCAGTGGGCCGTGCCGCCGCCCGGGTCTTCGAACAGGTAGCCGAAGCGGGGCGCGGTGCGCAGATACCGCGGGTTTCTTCGATTCCGCTCAAGCTTCTCCCGTAGTTCGCAGATATGGACGTCGACGGTGCGCGGCGTGCCTTCGAAGGTCGGTCCCCAGACAGCGTCGAGGAGCATCTGGCGCGTGAAGGGCTGTCCGGGATGGCGTACGAGGAACCAGAGTAACGCATACTCGCGCTGCTTGAGCGCCACCGGCTCCCCGTTGCGGGTTACCTGTTTCGTCAGCGGGTCGATGCGAATCTCACCAACCACGATGGGCCCACTGAACCCGTCCGTGTCTTCCGGCGGGGCCCAGCTGCGTCGGCTGACGGCTTTGACGCGGCACGTCAACTCGCGCACGCTGCACGGTTTGCAGACGTAGTCGTCGGCGCCAAGTTCGAAGCCGACGATGCGATCGACTTCCGCGATGCGGTCGCTGACCATGATAATCGGTACGCGGGAATGCCCACGGAGGCGTCGACACACCTCGAACCCGTCCGCGTCGGGGAGGTCAGTATCCAGCAGCACCAGGGCCGGCTGCCGCTGGCCCACGATCGCCAGCGCCCTCCTGGCCGTCTGGACGGTCTCGTGCACCAGGCGCTCCTCCCGGAACCGGAGTGCGAGCGCCTCGGTCAGCCCGCAGTCGCCACTGACAAGCAGCACGAACGGCTCGGGCAGGGTGCGGCGCGGAGCGTGCTCAGTATCGGGAGACATTCAACTCGTCCATGTGCCCGGTGATGAGGAAGACCACCCGCTCGGCGATGTTCGTGGTACGGTCGGCAATCCGCTCCAAGTTATGCGCGATCCAGAGCAGGTAGGTCTGGGAAGTAATCAGACCCGGCTGCTGAATCATGCGGTTCAGCGCAGTAGCGTAAACCGTATCGTAGAGTGTATCGACCTTATCATCGCGCAGGCAGATCGCCTGCGCCGCCTTGACATCCCGGTCGATGAAGGCCGTTACGCTATCCCTCAGCATCGACCGCGCCTTGGTCGTCATCTGCTGGATCAGTCCGAGGTCGGCGAGTTGATGCTCGCCGACGAGGAGGAGCGTAATGCGACCGATACCCTCGGCATGATCGCCCATCCGCTCGAGGTCGGTGATGATATTCAGCACCGCGACGATGACGCGCAGATCCGTTGCCAGCGGCTGTTGGGTGGCCATCACCCGGATGCACTCTTCCTCAATCAGGAACCGCCGACGGTTGATCTCCCGGTCGTGCTCAACGACCTGGCGAGCCCGGCGTAGATCACTCGCCGCGAGTGCCGCCACCGACTCAGCGATCGCCGCGTCCACCATACTGGCCAGGACGAGCATGTCGTCCTGAATCCGCTGCAACTCGTGCTCGAATATCTGTCGTGGCATCGGCGGTGCCTCCTGGCCGCTGGAACAGGCTTAGCAGTGTGGACGGCGAAACGACCCGAAGCGAACGGCGAACCTCGTCCTGCTCGGCGACCTGACGATCGCCACGCTCACACCGCTGCGCACGCCGGTAGCCTCCCACACCCGCGGCGCCTCAGTAGCGCGAGACGTTCAAGTCGGTCATACGGCCCGTGACGAGGTAGGCGACCCGCTCGCAGATGTTGGTGGCGCGGTCGCCGATCCGCTCCAGATTGTGCGAGGTCCAGAGCTGGTAGGTGAGCGGCTTCGCCTGCTGCGGCTCCAGCAACATGCGGCCGAAGACTTCGGCGTGATTCGCCTCGTAGAGCGCGTCGAGCGTGTCGTCCTGGGCGCAGACCTCGCGCGCCAGCTCCAGGTCGCGGGCGAGGAACGCCTGCAGGCTACGCCGCGTCATCTCGACGCCGAGCGCGGCCATCTCCTCGAGCCGGCTGATCGGCTGGGGCAAGCTGGCTCCGTTAAGCAGCAGGCTGATGCGGGCGATCCCTTCGCCATGGTCGGCGATCCGTTCCAACTCGGTCGCAATGTGCACGATCGCGAGCACCGTTCGCAGGTCGGAGGCGGCCGGCTGCTGCGTGGCGATCAGCGTCGTCGCCCGCTCCTCGATCTCCCAGCGCCGCTCGTCGATCGTGCGGTCGTGCTCAACCACGCCGCGGGCGAGCGCGAGGTCGCGCCAGCGCAGCGACTCCATCGCGCGCCGGATCGCTCGCTGTGCCTCCTCGCCGAGCGAGAGAGTCGCCTGCTCCAGGCCCTTCAGGTCATGAGCGAAATGCGAGCGGACGGCAGTGTCCATCGGTTTCATGCCTCTGCAGGCCCTTATCTCCCCCGTCTCCTTCTCCCAGTCGTTCACATCGCATAGAGCGCGATGTGCGGGGGGCGGGCCGAATCAGCCGAACCGTCCCGTGATGTAATCCTCGGTGCGCTTGTCGGCGGGGGTGGTGAACATCGTCGCGGTATCGCTGCACTCGACCAGGAAGCCGGCACGCTGCTCGTTCGCCATGAAGAAGGCGGTGCGGTGCGCCACGCGCGCCGCCTGCTGCATGTTGTGCGTGACGATCACGATCGTGTAGCGGCGCGACAGTTCCTGCATCAGCTCCTCGATCTTGAGCGTGGCGATCGGGTCCAGTGCCGAGGCGGGCTCGTCCATCAGCAGCACGTCCGGCTCCATCGCCAGCGCCCGCGCGATGCAGAGCCGCTGCTGCTGGCCACCGGAGAGCGCGTAGGCCGACTGGTGCAGCTTGTCCTTCACCTCATCCCAGAGGGCGGCGCTGCGCAGGCTGCGCTCCACCAGCTCGGCCAGGGCGCTGCCCTTCGCCCGTCGGTGCATCCTTGGGCCGAAGGCCACGTTGTCGAAGATCGACTTCGGGAACGGATTCGGCCGCTGAAAGACCATCCCCACCCGCGCCCGCACGAGCGCAGGGTCCACGTTGGCGGCGTAGATATCTTCGCCGTTGAGCAGGATCGTGCCTTCAATGCGGGCACCGGGCGAGAGGTCGTGCATGCGGTTGAAGGCACGGAGGAACGTCGATTTCCCGCAGCCCGAGGGGCCGATGATCGCCAGAATCTGCCGCTCCGGGATCGCCAGGGTAATGTCGGAGAGCGCCTTGAACGCGCCGTAGTAGAAGCTCAGGTGCTCCGCGCGCAGCTTCGCCGGCAGATTGCCACGTGCAGCCTCCGATTCCGTCGCCGTGGCAGCGCGCGCTGCCACGCCAACCGGTACGGGAATCGATCGTGACTCCATCATCTCGTCATCTTCTCCAACCATGGACCCGGAGCCGCGCACACTACGGCCGCTGCAGGCGGTTGCGGCCGGCGTAGTAGCGGGCGCCCACGCTCAAGAGCAGCACGAACAGGATCAGGACGAGCACCGCGCCCTGCGCCAGCCTGTGCCAGACGTCGTAGGGCCCAATCGCGTACTTGAACAGCCGCAGCGGCACGGCGTCGATCGGCTTCAGCAGCGAGCGTTGCCAGAACTCGTTGCCGAAGGCGGTGAACAAGAGCGGCGCCGTCTCACCGGCGATGCGGGCCACCGCCAGCAGCGTGCCGGTGATGATGCCGCTGACGGCGGCCGGCAGCATCACGCTCAGCACCACCCGCCAGCGTGGCACACCCAGCGCCATGCCCGCCTCGCGTAGCGAACCCGGCACCAGCTTCAACATCTCCTCGGTCGTCCGCACGACCAGCGGCAGCATCAGGATCGCCAGGGCCACGGCCCCGGCCAGTGCCGAGAAACTCTTCATCGGCACGACCAGCAGCACGTAGACGAACAGGCCGATCGTGATCGAGGGGATGCCGCTGAGCACGTCGGCAAAAAAGCGGACGAGAATGGCGAAGCGGCCGTGGCCGTATTCCGCCAGATAGACACCGCCGGCGATGCCGAGCGCCGTGCCCAGCACCGAGGCGATGCCGACGATGAGCAGCGAGCCGACCATCGAGTTCGCCATCCCGCCCGCGCCGACATCCACCGGCCGCGGCAGCTTCGTGAACAGCGAGCCGGAGAGGCCGGGCAGGCCGTTGATCACGACGTACGCCAGCACCGCGATCAGCGGTACGAGGCTGACCACCAGCGCGAGCACGATCAAGACGAGCATGAGCGCGTTGACAAGCTTGCGCCGCTGCCAGCGGGTGCCGCTGAGTGACGAGGGGATGCCCTGAGCAGCGATGATACTCATACGGTCACCGTCCCCGGTGCGCCGCGCGTGATGCGCCAGACCAGCAGGCGGGCGCAGACGTTCAGCAGCATCGTGATCAGCAGCAGGATCAGTCCCAGCTCGAACAGCGAGGAGAGATAGAGCTGGTAGGTCGCCTCGGTGAACTCGTTGGCGATCACAGCAGCGATCGTGTAGCCGAGCGAGAACAGCGAGTGGGTGATCTGCGGCCGGCCGCCGATCACCATCGTCACGGCGATCGTCTCGCCCAGCGCCCGGCCGAGGCCGAGGATCACGGCGCCGAGGATGCCACTGCGGGCGTAGGGCAGCACCACCCCGGCGATGACCTCCCAGCGCGTGGCGCCGAGCGCGTAGGCCGCCTCACGCTGCTCGCGCGGCACGACACGGATCACGTCGCGGGAGATGGCGGCGACCGTCGGCAGGATCATGATGCCCAGGATCACGCCGCCGGCAAGCAGGCCGAGGCCGATCTGCGGTCCACTGAAGAGCGGGATAAAGCCGAGCGTGTTGTGCAGGAACGGCTCGACCGTGCTGCGCAGAAACGGCGCCAGCACAAAGATGCCCCAGAGGCCGTAGACCACGCTGGGAATCGCCGCCAGCAGCTCCACCAGCGTGGCGAGCGGCGTCTTCAGCCGCTCCGGCGCCAGTTCGGTGAGGAAGAGCGCCGTGCCCACGCCGATGAACAGCGCCAGCGCGATCGCGATCAGCGAGGTGACGACCGTGCCGAAGATATACGGCAAGGCGCCGAAGCGCTGATGGACGGGATCCCAGCGCTGGGAGGTGAGAAAGCCGAAGCCGAACTGCGCGATCGCCTGGCGCGATTCCCAGACCAGGTCAATGCCGAGACCGACGACGATCACGAGCACCAGTGCGGCGGCCGCGGTCACGACGGCACGGAAGATCCGCTCGCCGTTCCCTCTGCCTGCGCGGGTGAAGCTGCCTCGTCGCGGTGTTGCCTGGGCCATCAGATTCGTATCTCCGCCGTCCGCCATCGTCCTGGATCTGGCCTGGTGACTGCGCAGGCCCGTCTACCATGCGCCCATCGGCGTACCGAGGACCGGCCCGTGCACGACCGCCGGACGGCACTGCTCAGCCGTGTACTACTGCGCGAGCACTGGTTTGCCACCCGCCATCACTTTCTTCAGCTGCGCCTCGTCCAGCTTCTGCAGCTGGTCGGGCAGCGGCGCATAGGAGAGGGCTGTGGCGTTCTTCTGGCCGTCGTGCGTGACCCACCAGAGCAGGGAGACCAGCGACTGCGCGACCTTCGGGTCGGACTGATTGGCGTTGATTACCACCCAGCTAAAGCCCGAGATCGGATAGCTGGCATCACCGGGCGCATTCACGAAGGTGGCCCGCAGGTCCGGCGGCAGGCTTGTGATCGCGCCCGCCGCGGCCGCACTGGCGCCGTCGGAGGTCGGGTCCACGAACTTGCCCGCCTGGTTCTGCATCGTCGCGACAGTGATGTTGTTCTGCACGGCGTAGGCCAGCTCGAAGTAGCCGATGGCGCCCGGGGTCTGCTTCACCAGGCCGGCCACCCCTTCACTGCCCTTGCCGCCGGCGCCGGTGGGCCACTCCACCGATGTTGCCGCGCCAACCTTCGCTTTCCAATCGGGACTCACCGCCGACAGGTAACTCGTGAAGATAAACGAGGTGCCGGAGCCGTCCGAGCGGTGCACGACGGCGATGTCGAGGTCGGGGATCGTCGTGCCGGCGTTGAGCGCCTTGATCGCCGGATCGCTCCACTTCTTGATCTGGCCGAGGAAGATCTTTGCCAGTACGTCGCCGGAGAGCTTCAGGCCGGACTTCACGCCGGGCAGGTTGTACCCGACGGGTACGGCGCCGATGGTGACGGGGATGTGCACGACGTCGCCGCCGGCCGCCTTGATCTGCTCGTCGGTGAGCGGGGCGTCGGTGGCGCCGAACTGCACCGTCTTCTTGGTGAGCTGCTCGATGCCGGCGCCGCTGCCGACCGACTGGTAGTTGACCTGGACCTTGCATTGCTGGTTGTAGAGGTCGAACAGCTTGCTGAAGAGCGGGTTGTCGAAGGTCGAACCGGCGCCGGTGAGCGCGTTTGCCGAGCCGCTCGGCGGGCAGATCGGCACGCTGGCTGCCGCAGGGGAGCCAGCCGGGGCACTGCTTGCCGCGGTCGGCGAGCTTGCCGTGGTGCCGGTCGCGGACGAAGTGGAGGTCGTCGCGGCCGCAGTCGTGGCGCTCACCGCGGCCGCCTGCGTGGCGGCCTGCGTCACCGTGTTCACCGGGGAGTTGGTCTTGGCATTGTTGTTGTTGCCACAGGCTGCGCCGGCCAGGACGACCCCGGCGAGCAAACCGATGGCCAGCGCGCGAACACTACGCGTCATGTACCCTCCTGCCCGCCGGGCGATTGCGCTGCAGCGCAGTGTGGGGTGATCGTGCCGGCGGCCTCACCACCAAGGATCGGACGGGTGGATTAACGGCCCGTTATCCTGTGTTAACGCGGCGTTAACGCGGCCTGCCTACGCTGCCCGGTGCGGCGCTGGAGCAGCGCACGGGCACCGGTCGGCTCGCACGGAGGGATCATCCCGGCATGGTGCTGCTCGGCGTGGCCGTCCTCGCGTGCGTGCTCGCCGGTCTCATGGCTGCGGTGGCGGAGCGGCGGCGACGATCATGCCGAGCCGCTACCGCTCGCTGGGACGTCGAGCGGCAGGCCCTCGCCAGCGAGCTGGACGCGGCACGGCACGGGTTCCAAGCGATGCTCAGCGCCTTCAGCGGCGGCGCCGTCGTCGTGAATCGGGATGGAACGGTAGTCCGCCTGAACGCCGCCGCCGCACGGCGCTTCGGTACGACGGTCGACCGTGCCGTTGGCCGCTCGGTACTCGCGCTCACGCGCGATCACGAGGCCGCTGAGGCGCTCGCGAACACGCTCGCCGATCGCCGCGAGCGGACGGTACTGATCACCGCGTCCGGAGCCGCACCGGCGCCGCCGCAGTCGTTGCGCCTCACGATGGTGCCGGTCGAGGGGACTGGCGCGTGGTCGGTGGTGATCTTCCTTAACGATGTCACCGAACTGCGTCGCCTGGAAACGGTGCGGCGTGACTTCGTTGCCAATGTCTCGCACGAGCTCCGCACGCCACTGTCCGGCATGCGCGCGGTCGTCGAAACGCTTCAGGATGGCGCCTTGAATGATCCGGCGGTGGCGACCGACTTTCTCGCTCTGCTCGCGGGCGAGATCGGCCGGCTGACCCAGCTCGTCGACGAACTGATGGATCTCGGGCGGATCGAGGCGGGCAATGGACCCTTCCAGTTCGCCGCGCTCGATCCAGCCGAGCTGGTCCGTACTAGCGTGGGGCGGCTGGCCCACCACGCGGAGCGCGCTGGCGTGCGGCTGATCGTCACCGCAGACGGCGAATACCCGACGATCCTCGGCGACCGCGAATGGCTGGGCCGGGCGATTCTCAACCTGGTACACAACGCCATCAAATTCACCCCGGTCGGCGGCACCGTGTTGGTGGGCCTCGCTGCGGAGCCCGATGCGATCCGGATCACCGTGCGTGACACGGGTATCGGGATCGACCCCGCCGAGCTATCGCGCGTCTTCGAGCGGTTCTACATGGTCGATGCGGGGCGGGGCGGCCCCGGTGCCGGCCTGGGTCTTGCCATCGTTAAGCATGTTGCCGAAGCGCACGGCGGCTCCGTGCAGGTGGAGAGCGTCGTCGGTCGCGGTTCCACGTTCACGCTCCGCGTGCCGCGCCGCCAGCCACCATCAGACTGAATCGGTGACCGCCGCTCCCGGCTCGAAGCGATAGCCCACCGACCGCGCGGTGAGCAAATGCACCGGTCGGGCGGGGTCCGCCTCGATCTTCTGCCGGAGCCAGCGCACGTGGACGTCGATCGTGCGGCTGCCTCCCTCGTAGTCGTAGCCCCACACCTGCTCCAGCAACTGGTCGCGGCTGAACACCTGGCCGGGGTGGGTGGCGAGGAACGCCAGCAGATCGAACTCCCTGGGCTTGAGGACCAACGCTGCGCCGTCGCGCGTGGCGATCCGGCGTGCGAGATCGAGAGAGACGTTGCCAAAGCCCACTCGGTCCTCCGTGCGCGGGGTCGGCGCCACGAACTGGGTGCGACGCAGCGTCGCGCGCACGCGTGCGACGAGCTCGCGCATACTGAACGGCTTGGTGATGTAGTCATCGGCACCGACCTCCAGCCCGACGACGCGGTCGGTCTCCTCGGCGCGGGCGGTGAGCATCAGGATCGGCACGGTGGACTCCGCGCGCAGGCGGCGGCAGACTTCCAAACCGTCCATGCCCGGCAGCATCAGATCCAGCAGGACGACGTCGGGGCGCTCACGCCGAGCCAGCTCCAGCGCACGCACGCCATCAGCCGCCAGCAGACAGGTCAGCCCCGCCCGCTCCAGGTTGTAGCGCACGGCCGCGGCGAGCGTCTGATCGTCTTCGACGAGTAGCACCGTATCGCTCAGCGCTGACACTCCGTACTGCTAGAGCCTGTTATGCACTTTGGCTTGGTACGCTGGGAGGATGGAAACACGCCACCCCTATCCCAGCGACGTAAGTGATGACGAGTGGGCGTTCGTGGCGCCCTACCTGACCCTGATGATGGAGGAG
>Ga0209166_10001259_pt1 | contig 21790 bp, 19 predicted proteins | sample Coa_R1_3_FD_187151 | JGI IMG/M metagenome (GOLD analysis project Ga0209166, IMG submission 187151) | Surface soil microbial communities from Centralia Pennsylvania, which are recovering from an underground coalmine fire - Coalmine... | ecosystem: Environmental > Terrestrial > Soil >... | reverse complement strand
CGGAATCGAAGTTCCATCCTTTGTCGGAAAGACCGTCCGCGGCGCGGTCGAGGCTGCGCAAGATGCCGGTCTGCAACTCGATGCGGTCGGCAGCGGCGTAGCGCGACAGCAATCTCCCCTCGCCGGAACCCACGTACCCGCCGGCGCTCGAGTAACCGTGCAGTTCGGGCGATAAGTCAAAATCTTCAAATACTGAAAGCCCAGAGGAATGACTCTGTGTTCCTCTGTGTTCTCTGTGGTTAAGGCTCTGGGGTTTGACCCGCCGAAAATCGGCATGTTACGGTAATCAGTCCGACATACTTGTCCACACCATCCCGGCAGCCAGCCACTGCTCGCATTTGAGGTTTCGATTGTCTTCGGTTGAGGCGCCCACCATCCGCAAAACCGCGCTGAATGCTGTCCATCGCCAGATGGGCGCGAAGATGGTGGAGTTTAACGGCTGGGACATGCCAGTCGAGTATCCCGCCTCGCTGGGCGGCGGCATCATCAACGAGCACATGGCGGTACGTACCGGCGTAGGCATTTTTGATGTCAGCCACATGGGCGACATTCGGCTGGCCGGTCCGCAAGCGCTCGCGGCGGTGCAGCACATTTCCATGAATGACGCCTCCCGGCTCGCGGTGGGACAGGCGCAGTATTCGGCTCTCCTCTATCCCCAGGGAACCTTCGTGGATGATGTGATCGTCCACCGCCTCGCGCCGGATGAATACCTGCTCGTCATCAATGCGGGCACGCGTGAAAAAGATTTCAACTGGGTGCGGGACAACACCCGCCAGTTTGACTGCGCCGTCGAGAATCTATCCGACGACTTCACGCAGATTGCGATTCAGGGCCCGAAGGCCGTGAATCTGCTGCAGAAGCTGACGGACGCCGACCTGAGCGCGGTCAAGTTTTATTGGGTCACTCGCGGCACCCTTTGCGGGCTCAGCAACATCCTGATGGGCCGCACTGGCTATACCGCCGAAGACGGCTTCGAGATCTACATTCCCGCCGATGAAGACACCAGCGCACGAGTGTGGAATGAGGTTCTCGCTGCTGGCAAAGAGTTCGGCGTGGTTCCCTGCGGACTCGGCTCACGCAATACTCTGCGACTTGAAGGCAAGCTGCCCCTCTATGGTCACGAGATTTCCGATACGATTAACGTCTGGGAAGCGGGCCTCGATCGCTTCTGCAAGATGGAGAAGCCGGAGTTCGTCGGCAAGGCGTCGCTGGAAAAAGCCAAAGCAGCGGGCGTTAAAAGAACTTTAGTGGGCGTGGAAATGACCGACCGAGGCATCGCCCGCGATGGATACAAGATGCTTAACTCCAGCGGTCGCGAAATCGGATACGTGACGAGCGGTTCTCCTGCGCCGTACCTAAAGAAGAACATTGCGCTGGCCTACGTGCCAACGGACTACGCGGCGGTGGGAACTGCAGTGAAAGTAGAAATTCGCGGTCAAGGCGTGGGAGCGGTTATCGTCCCCACGCCGTTCTACAAACGCCCAAAGAAAACATCTTGACCGCTGCGGGCGCTAAGAGTCGCAGAAGCTAGGAGCTAGACGCCATTATGGCTTATCCAACAGATCGCAAATATACCCGAGAACACGAGTGGATTCAGGTAAATGGAAACTCCGGCACCGTCGGCATCACCCACTACGCGCAAGAGTCTTTAGGAGACATCGTGTTTGTCGAAACGCCTAAAGTCGGTGCAGAACTCACCGCCGGCAAAACCTTTGGCACGGTCGAATCCGTCAAAGCTGTGTCCGACCTATTTGCTCCCGCGTCAGGAACCGTCACCGAAGTCAACGCCGACCTGGCCACCTCCCCGGAAAAAGTGAACAAGGATGCACATGGCTCCTGGATGGTGAAGATGACGCTGAAGGATCCCAGGGAACTGGATGCTCTGCTGTCGGCGGCGGACTACGAGAAGTTTGTGGCGGAAGAAGCCGGCCATTGAGACCTCCTGTGATTGTGCGCACAGAGCAGAACTGCGGCAAGGCCCACAATCGAAACGCTGGCAATTTCATCTAATAATTTCCTATGCGCTATTTACCGAAGTCTCCTGCCGACCGCGAAGCCATGCTGAAAGCCATTGGCCTGCGCTCGATCGATGACCTGTTTGCTCCGATCCCCACCGAATACCGCCTCAGCCGCGATCTCAACATTCCCCGCCAGATGGCGGAGTCGGAAATTGTCGACTTCTTCCGGCAGCGTTCGCGCGAGAATGCGGACGGATATGCGAGCTTCCTCGGGGCCGGCGCATATTTTCATTACCGGCCCGTCATCATTGACTCGCTGATCTCCCGCGGCGAGTTTCTTACGGCCTACACGCCGTACCAGGCGGAGATTTCCCAGGGAACGCTGCAATCGATCTTCGAATTCCAGACCATGATTTGCGAGTTGACTGGCATGGAGGTGGCGAACGCCTCGATGTACGACGGCTCCACCGCGGCTGCCGAGGGCGTCATGATGGCGGTGCGGTTGACGGGACGCCGGTCGGTCGTGGTAGCACGCAGCCTACATCCCGAATATCGCGAGGTCCTCGCGACTTACGCAACGCATCAAGGGATGCCACTGACTGTGGCCGGGTTCGGTGGCGATGGCCGTTTGGACCTGAAAGAACTGGAAAAGTTGATCACGCAGGAAACGGCCTGCGTACTGGTGCAGTCTCCAAACTTCTTCGGCACGATCGAAGATGTCGATGCGATTGCCGAGATTGCGCACAAACACGGGGCGATGCTGGTCGTTTCGATCGCGGAAGCTGTTTCCCTGGGGATCGTGGAGCCTCCTCGGCAGGCAGACGTGATTGCCATGGAAGCGCAGTCCTTTGGCGTGCCTCTCGGCTTCGGAGGTCCGTATTGCGGCGTGATCGCCACCCGCGAGAAATATGTCCGGCAAATGCCAGGCCGGCTCGTCGGGCAGACCCTCGACAAGCAAGGCAAGCGGGGATTCGTTCTGACGCTGGCCACTCGCGAACAGCACATCCGCCGAGAGAAAGCCACCTCAAATATCTGCACGAATCAGGCCCTGGTCGCGTTGATGGTGAACATCTTCATGGCCGTGTACGGCAAGGTCGGCCTAAAGGAACTGGCGAAGCAAAATCTGGCGAAGACCGCGTACGCAGCCGGGCAATTCGCCAAGCACGGCACAGTGCTATTTGCCAACTCGCCGCGCTTCAATGAATTCGTTGTGCAAACCAGCGAAGATCCTTACGCCATCAATAGCAGGTTGCTGGGGCACAAGATGATCGGTGGCCTGCCGTTGAAGAAGTTCTATCCCGAACTTGGAAACGCGGCGTTGTGGTGCTGCACCGAACTTACGCCCCGGTCGGCAATCGATACTGCTGTCGGCCTGGTCGCCGAAAGCGAACGTTCGGTGCGTTCGGCGAAGGAAGAAGTAGAGGAGGTGGCGCGATGAAGCACATGACCCGCAAAGCAACGTGCCACGTCAACCAGAACGAAGGCCTGATCTTCGAGAAGTCTTCGGCAGGGAAGGCCGCATGGAAATTGCCTCCACTGGACGTGCCTGAAGTGGATACCAATAAGCTTTTGGGGGCATCGGAACGAAAAGATCTGGGCAACATGCCCGAAGTGAGCGAGATTGAAATTATCCGCCACTTCACGCGACTTTCTACCTGGAACTACGCCATTGATTTTGGCATGTATCCGCTGGGATCATGCACCATGAAGTACAACCCGCGGGTGAACGAAGCGGTCGCCCGTGTGGAAGGAATTGCGAACGGCCATCCTTACCAGCCGGAAAAGATCTCGCAGGGCGCTCTGCGCATCATGAAGTCGCTCAGCGAATGTCTCATCGAAATCACTGGGATGGATGCGATCACGCTGCAGCCGGCCGCCGGTGCGCATGGCGAGATGACCGGTCTTCTGATGGTTCGCGCCTACCACCAGGCACAAGGCAATGCCCGCAAGAAGATTCTGATTCCAGACTCCGCGCATGGCACGAATCCTGCTACGGCGGCAATGGTGAGCTACGCAGTAGAAAATCTGAAATCAGATTCGCGCGGTATGGTCGACATCGCGTCCCTCGAAGCGCAGATGAACGAAGATGTCGCGGCCCTGATGCTCACGAACCCGAACACTCTGGGTGTGTTCGAGCAGCAGATCCATAAAATTGCCGACATCCTCCATGCAAAAGGCGGCCTGCTCTACATGGACGGCGCCAACATGAATGCTCTGGTCGGCAAAGTGCGCCCCGGTGATTTCGGCGTGGACGTTATGCACCTCAACCTGCACAAGACATTCTCGACCCCGCATGGCGGCGGCGGCCCCGGGTCAGGGCCGGTCGCGATCAAGAAAGCTCTGGAGCCCTTCCTGCCCACTCCAGTGCTCTTAACCAAGGCGGATGGCACGCTCGGCTTCGACTACAACCGTCCGCAGTCCGTCGGCCGGGTCCGTGCCTTTTACGGCAACTTTGGAATGTTCGTCAGAGCGCTCGCCTATATTCAGGCGAACGGTCCTGACGGGCTGCGCCAGACGACTGAAGACGCCGTGCTCAATGCCAACTACATCCGCAAGGGCCTCGAGGGCACGTATGATCTGCCGTACTCTACGCCTACCATGCACGAAGTGGTTTTCAGCGACCGACTGCAGGCGAAAAAAGGCGTGCGCACCATGGATATCGCGAAGCGCCTGATCGATTACGGATTCCATCCGTATACGACCGCGTTTCCCCTGATCGTCCCCGGCGCATTGATGATCGAGCCCACCGAGAGCGAATCGAAAGAAGAGATGGATCTGTTTGTGGAAGCGATGAAATCGATCGCCGACGAGGTGGAGGAAGATCCGCAAACCGTGCTCGATGCGCCGCATTCGACGCGGGTGTCACGGCTCGATGAGACTGCCGCGGCTCGAAAGCCTGTGCTGCGCTGGAAGCCGGGAAATTAATTCGACCGCACCGCCGTTCTTCTTTCTTTGGTAACTCTTGTGCCCACGCTTGCTCTAGGCACCTCTCGTTGCGTGTGCTTAAATCTTTTTGTTGGCCACTCCCGCTAAAAAGCCGTTGACTCCACCTGCTGAGCGCCAGGGTCCATTCTCGTCGCCAGAGAAGCAGAATCTTGTTCTCTGCCTTTTGCTGGCTGCGGCCACGATGCTGCTCTACAACCCGGTGAACCGGCACCCCTTCATCAACTACGATGACGACCGCTACATTGTTCAGAACACGCACATCCGTAGCCTCTCATGGGAGACGATTCGTTGGGCATTCACCACCACTGCCGAGGCGAACTGGCATCCATTGACTTGGATCTCTCATGCTTTGGACTACCAGTTGTTTCACCTGAATGCCGGCGGACATCATCTCGACAGCCTGATGCTCCATGCCGTAAACGTGGTTCTATTGTTCCTCCTGCTCCGGAACGCTACGAAGCGCGTGGGCCGCAGCTTGCTGGTGGCAGCTCTGTTCGCCCTCCATCCATTGAACGTAGAGTCTGTGGCTTGGGTTGCGGAGCGCAAGAACCTGCTCTGCACCTTCTTCTTCTTTCTTGCGCTGTGGGCCTATGGCTGGTATGTGCAAAAGCCCAACTGGCGCCGCTACCTGGCGATAGCTGCGTTGTTTGCCATGGCGCTGATGTCGAAGCCGATGGTGATCACGCTGCCCTTCGTCCTGTTGCTGCTCGACTACTGGCCGTTGGGAAGAATTCAGGGGGCGCCACCAACCGCGCTGCGCGATCAGCAGTGGATTCCGCAGGCTCCGCTGACAAAACTATTCCTCGAAAAAGTGCCCTTGCTCGCGCTCTCCGCAGCCAGCGCCTGGGTCACGATGTATGCGCAACAGGCTGGAGGCGCAGTCCGTTCAGTGGGGCAGTTTCCGCTTGGGATACGCCTGGAGAATTCCATTGTTGCCTACGCTGCATATCTCTGGAAAATGATTTGGCCGGCCCATCTGGCTGTGCTTTATCCCCATGCCGGCGATTCGCTTCCGGGCTGGCAAGTTGGGTTGGGAGCTCTGGTCTTGCTCGGGATCAGTGCTTTGGCCCTACGCTATCGTTCACAACGATATCTGCCCACCGGCTGGCTATGGTTTCTGGGCACGCTGATTCCCGTCATCGGACTCGTGCAGGTGGGTTATCAGTCGATGGCAGACCGCTATACCTACATTCCTTTGATCGGAGTGTTCGTAATGTTGGTATGGGGGATGGCGGAGCTGGCTGACCACCGGAAATTGGGATTGACCTGGCGGCTGGTTCCTGCGGTTGTGATATTGGTCCCTTTGTCCTGGGCGGCGCGGCGGCAGCTTTCCTACTGGGACAGCGGCCTCGATTTGTGGTCCCATACACTCGCCGTAAATCCCAACAATTTTATTGCCGAAGATAACCTGGGCGACTCACTGCTGACAGCAGGCAAGCCTGACGAGGCTTTTACCCATTTTCAGAGGGCGGCAGAAATCATGCCGCGGGACCCGTGGAGTCACGGCAATATGGGCGCCTACCTTCAGCAACACGGCCGGTTTCAGGAAGCGATCGCTGAGTACCGCACCACCCTCAGCCTGAGCCAGGATCGGATTATGGTGGCCTTGACCAATGCCAACCTGGGCTCCGCCTACCGGGATCTGGGGGATGATAAAGACGCTCTGGAAAGCTACAACGCGGCCATTGACATGAATCCTTACCAGGCCAACGCCTATTTCGGCCGAGCGGTGCTGTACCGAAAACAGGGAAAGCTGGCCGAGGCGATCCGCGATTTTTCCAAGGCAGTCGAACTTCAGCCCACGGCGGAAGGGTACGTGCGGCTCGGACAGGCATTGGCGCAAGCCCAGCGTCGGGAAGAGGCGCTTGCGGCCATCGACCAGGCGCTAAAAATCTCTCCTGAGTCAGCCGAAGCGCAGGAGGCTGAGGCGGCCCTTAAGTCTGCTCACTGACCATTCGCCGAAGAGATGATCCGCTAGCTTTTTCTCGACGTCACCGCAAAGAATGCCGCGGCTTCCTGCTCCACATTCTTGCTACCGCAATGCGGGCACTTGGGATTTTCCTTGTCGTGCTCGTTTAAGGTAAGAACTGTTTCGAAGGGCTTATGGCAATCGAGGCAAACATAATCGTAGACGGGCATGGGGGACCTCCCGTGGAATGCATCATTGAAATTGTACGCTTGGAGGAATTGTTGATTGTTGATTTTTTGAGTTGAATGAAGACCAGCCTCATCCAACAACGAAATCAACAATCAACAATCAACAATCAAAGTCAGCAGTTCTATTTGGCGGTGATATCCACCGAAGCCCGCGTGCCTTCCCAGTCGATATTCATCGTGCAACCGTTTCCGGATTTCTCGTAAGAGATCGTGAAATTCTCCACCGGAGAAGGAAGTTTCGACACTTTCATATCCACGCGCGCCAGTTCGTCGCTCTCGTATTTGTAGGGGATTCCCCACTCGCCGGTTTTCTTGTTGATGATCAGAGTCCACTTGTCGGCGTTGGGAACCGTGAACAGCGTATAGCTTCCAGCGGGGACAGTCTTGCCGCCGGCTACCACATCGCTGCTGGTGACGAATGTGGTGGCTTCATTTGCTCCCGTGCGCCATACCTTGCCGTAGGGCACGAGCTCGCCGTAGATTTTGCGCCCCTTCATGCGCGGGCTGGAATAGTCCGTCTTAATGCTCTTGCCGCCACCCAGATCGCACGTTGTGGAGGCCGGGGGACTGGGTTTGCCCTGACAGACTGCGAAAACGCTCAGAGCGAAAATCAGGCCGATAACAAAGGCAATTTGCTTTTGCATGGGTTCTCCTTTTGAGGTAGTTCAGTGTAAAAGAATTGGACGTTTGAGAGCGGATTCGGTCAGCGCCCAATTATGCCTCACGCACCCGCGCGGTTACAATCAGACGCATGCCGGTATTCGACGAAAAGCAGGAAGAATTAGAGCATTACGAGACCATGATGGGCGTTCCTCGCGGCCGCCTGGCCGTCACCATGGACACGATCACCGATGCCATGGCCCTCGTCGGCCAGCACGGCGTGTATTGCCAGAGCCAGCGCTGGCCGGGCAAGCCGGTCATGGATATTCAGATCATCATGAAGAATCTCACCGACGCAAAGGAATTGATCCAGAGCGTGATGGAAGAACTCAAGAGACGCGCGTAGTCTCTTTGTACCTCTGTGTCCTCTGTGGTTAAGGCTTTACTGTCACCATCACCACTCCATGCGATGCCACTCGCGCCGAAAATTTCCCGGTGGATTTCCCCAGGTCCTTGTGCTGCCACAAATCGCGAACCGAAGCTGTAATGCTGCTCGGATACCCCAAATCTTCCCAGTTCGCGGTAATCTCCTGCTCCCCCGCGCCGCGATTCAGCAGCACGACCGCGCGGCTGCCATCCTTTAACTGCTTCGCCCAGACTTCCAGATCCCCATTTTTCGCAACCCTCTCGCCTTCGCGCCCTAGCGCGTCCTGATCTACCGCGATGACTTCTTTGTTGGTCAGAATGTCATGAATCTCCGGACGCATGTCGCGCAAATCATTTCCGGCCAGCAATGGCGCCGCCAGCAGAGCCCACATGCTGAAGTGCGACCGATACTCCACGTCGCTCATGCCGCCGTTGCCCACTTCGAGCATGTCCGGATCATTCCAGTGTCCCGGGCCGGCGTAAGACTGCAATCCAACCTGCTGATCAATGATTGCGAGCACGCCGTTCGAGCAGCAACTCCCGTCGGGCCACTTCTGCTGGCCTCCCCATCGGTCTTGAATGTCGCCCGTCGTGCGCCACAAATTGCCGCCAACCTCTTTGCCCCAAAGCCACGGCTTGGCGGTGCCCCATTCACAGATGCTGAGAACAATGGGTCGTCCTGAAGCGTCGAGAGCCGCGCGGATGTTGGCGTATGAAGCCTTTGCATCCTGCGTAGTGGTGTTGCACCAGTCATACTTCAAGTAATCCACTCCCCACGCTGCGTATTGGATTGCGTCCTGATACTCGTGCCCCAACCCGCCCGGGCGGCCGGCACACGTTTTCGAGCCCGCGTCTGAGTACACTCCGAACTTCAGCCCGAGCGAGTGAATGTAGTCGCCCACAGCCTTCATGCCGTGCGGGAAGCGCTGCGGATCAGCCACTACGTTGCCATTGGCATCTCGGCTCACCTGCCAACAGTCGTCAATGTTGACGTAGATGTATCCAGCATCTTTCATCCCCGACTTTACCACCGTGTCGGCCATGCCTTTAATCATGTCTTCGCTGACGTTGCAGGCAAATTTATTCCATGAATTCCAGCCCATCGGTGGCGTGAGCGCCAGGTTAGCCGATGGTGCAGGGCTCACTTGCGCGAACATTCCCACAACAAGAGACATGACGAACAAAGATGTGGAAAAAAGAAAACGTTTCATTTGCATGCGAAACGTTTTACCAGAACTGGTCGAAGATTGATACCAGAAGTAAGAAAGCCGACCTTTCTCCTGACCCAATGCGTTTACAATGCGGGAGATTATTCCACGTCATTTTGGAGGTCTTCATGCGGCAGCTTCAGATTTTCATGATTACCGCAATTGTCAGTTGCTGCCTTCTGGCGTTTACCGGTGCCATGCAAGCTCAAAGTGCCGCATCGGCTGCAGGAATTTTCGAAAGTCACAGCGACGTGGGGACAGTGCTGCACCCCGGTTCCGTCCACTACGACGAATCGAAACAGAGCTATACGATTACCGGCAGCGGCGAGAACATGTGGTCAGTAGCCGATGCGTTCCAGTTTGACTGGAAGAAAATGTCTGGAGATGTGACCCTCACCGCCGACATTACTTTTCTGACGAAGACCGGGAACGAGCACAAGAAAGCAGTGCTGATGTTGCGCCAGAGTCTGGACGGCGATTCCGTCTATGCCGATGTAGCGCTTCACGCTAGCGGCCTGACCTCGCTGCAGTTTCGCGATGAAAAGGGCGCAGTCACCCACGAGATTCAATCCAAAATCTCTGCTCCGAAGCGCCTGCGCATAGCCAAGCGCGGGGATTACGTCTACATGGCGCTCGCGGCCGATTTCGTAGAACCGCAAGTGGCCGGCGGGTGGCTTCGCATTCCTTTGCAGGGTCCGTTCTACGTTGGATTAGGTGTGTGCTCGCACGATAAGGACGTTTCCGAGCAGGCAATCTTTTCGAAAGTGGAACTGAATCAGCCCGCTTCTGCCGCGGGGGAGTCTGCGCTCTACAGCGCCCTCGAAACTGTCACGATTGATTCTGCCGATCGCCGCGTAGCCTATCTCGCGCCGGGACGCTTTGAAGCGCCGAATTGGACACACGACGGTAGCGCCTTCCTGTTCAATCGCAAGGGCCGCATCGAGCGTCTCGAGGTGGGCAGCGATCATTCCATAACGATCGACACTGGTTTTGCGACTCAATGCAACAACGACCACGGGATCTCTCCTGATTCCACGCAGTTGGCCATCAGCGACAATTCACAAGGCGATCGCGAATCAATGGTCTATCTCGTACCCATCGCGGGCGGCACTCCGCGCAGAATTACGGAAAAGTCACCCTCGTACTGGCATGGCTGGTCACCGGACGGCAAGACTCTCGCCTTTGTCGGCGAGCGCAACGGCGACTTCGACATCTATTCGATCCCAGCCGCAGGCGGGGTCGAGACCAGGCTTACAACGGCCAAAGGTCTGGACGATGGACCAGAGTATTCTCCCGACGGAAACTATATTTACTTCAATTCCGAACGCACCGGCCACATGCAAATCTGGCGCATGAAGCCCGACGGCAGCCAGCAAGAACAAGTCTTCTCTGACGACCTGAACAACTGGTTCCCGCACATCTCTCCAGATGGGCAGTGGATGGTATTTCTCACCTACGATGCCGACGTCGCAGGCCATCCTGAGAACAAGAATGTGATGCTGCGCCTGATGTCACTCGCAGATAAGAAGATCACCGTGCTCGCGAAATTGTTTGGCGGACAGGGAACGATCAACGTCCCATCATGGTCGCCCGACAGCAAACAACTGGCATTTGTGAGCTATATGCTGATCCCACCGGAACGCGCGAACGGTAGAAAATAGGGGGTTCCAGCTTCGCAGAGTGCTGATTTTTCAAGGGTTTGCGACGTGACCCTCCGGTGGACAATCGTAATCTCCGCCGGAGGCGGAATCCGCATCAAAATAGGCCGATGCGGATTCACCTCAATCCGGCCGTTCTGGTTCTGTTTTGTGGCCTTGCTCTGAACGCGTCACGGGCCCAGGTCCCGCTGGACCTTGCAACGGCAAGCCCCACGGTCAAAATCGCCGATGAGCGTCCCGCGCGAAACGGCGATTGGGCATTGAATCAGGATGAGCGGTTGTCTGTGATTGCTGCGGCACTCGATCCTAAAGTGCGCCGCCATTCCAGCCCTGACTGCTCTCACCTGGTCCATGCCATTTACGAAAAAGCCGGATTCCCCTATACGTACGCGAGTTCCAAGAATTTCTATGCCGGAGTCGAGGGATTTCAGCGAGTCAACCAACCGGAACCTGGCGATCTCGTTGTGTGGCGGGGACACATGGGGATCGTAGTTCGGCCATCGCGGCACGTGTTCTTCAGCTTCATGAGCAGAGGGCCAGGAGTGGATGACTACGAATCTCGCTATTGGAGAGGTCGAGGAAGGGCCCGCTTCTACCGCTACATCAAGAATGATCCCTGTCCGGGCTGTCCACTCCGCGTCAACGCGTTCAAATAGGAACTTCTCAAGATTCTGCCGCGTTTCAGTGAAGGTGCTCTAGCGCCCGACTCTCTGATCGAAGAACCTCGCCATGATCTCCAGCGCCTCTTGCGTCTCCGGCAATTGAAAGTGATACCAGAAAGCGTGCGGCAGCGCTTCGAAGACGACCAACTGCGCATCATTTCCCGCTCGCAGTAACGCCCGATGAAATAATGCCGTATCGCTGAGCAGCAGATCTCGTGTGCTGGTCACCAGCAGGCTGGGCGGCATGCCACGCAGATCGGCATACAGCGGCGAGAGAACCGGATCCTTGCGGTCGGTCTTGCCGACGTATTGGTCATCCGGCAAGTGATTGGGATCGGTAGGCTGCATTTCTCCCGGAAAGCCGTTGAGAGTGAACAATTGCCGCGCATCGCCCACGCGGCTGAAATCGGCGAGACCAGAAAAGATACCCAGAGCCCCCGGAAGCGGCAATCCCAACTGCTTCAGTTTGACCGTAACTTCGGCTGTCAAAATCGCGCCGGCCGACGTTCCGAAGATTCCGATGCTGCCCGGCTTGTAGGTCTTGAGAAGCTCTTTGTAGACGGCGACCACATCGTCCACTGCGGCGGGAAAAGGGTTCTCCGGAGCCAGCCGGTAGTAGACGGAGACCACTTTGATCTTCGCCAGATTCGAAATCGGCACGCCTTCGATAAGTGACCCCGAATCGGAATTGAACCCGCCCCCATGCAGGTTGATCAGCACGCGATCTTTGTTTTCAGTGGGTACGCTTATCGGGGTAATAATGTCCGTGCGAACGCCCGCGGTGGTGGCCTCCTCCACGTTGACCGGATAAAGCTTGCGCGCCTCGGCTGAATCCTGCGCGCGCCAAACGTCAGTGCGGGCCCGGCGTTCGGCGAGAGTCTCCGGCCCCGGAGTGCTGTTGCTGAGCGATTCCAGCCAGGTCTGCGCTTCCGCGCTGATCGTGGTGGGCATCGGAACAACGCGGGTGATGTGAGCCGTACCATCGGGGTCGAAGGTGGCGAAGTCCTTCGGCGGAGCGGCCTTGGTTTGAGCACTCAAAGACGCCGCTAGCATCACCGTCAGGAAAGCAATTCCTTTTTTCATAATGGACACCTGTGCCGCAAACCTCAGCATAGAGATAAAAAAGGGGCACAGAAGCCACGAAGCTCAATTCTCAGTGGTCCTCTGTGCCCTCTGTGGTTAACTTCCTAAACCAGTGTGTACTTTCCGCGTTCGATCATCTTCAATGCGATCTCGTGCCGCAGTTGGATCGTGTTGAAGGGCTCGTACTTTGCCAACCGTCGCAGAATCGCAAGTTGCGTGCGGAGCATGTCGCCGTCGGCGACTGCGGCGATGACCTTGCGCGCAGCCGACTCGACTTTTTCCATAGCCTGCGATAGATACACGCGGGTCATCTGTAGCGGCAACGCCGCTCCAGCCTCGCCCTTGCTCGCCACGATCTTCTGCGTCCGAAGCACGGCCGATTCCATGGCATACGTTTCGATGGTCATGTCGGCGATCGCGCCCATGATCTCCTGCTGGTCCTGAATCGCCTGCATGTATTTTTGAGTTGCCGCCCCGGCCGCAAACAGTCCCAGTTTTTTGGCCTGCGCCACCAGTTTTCGCTCTTCGGGCAGCGAACCGTCGAGTTCCTCCGCCACGGATGGCCCGGAGAGCACTTCATCCATCAATTTTTTGATGGCGGGCATCAGCGGCAGTTGGCCTGTCATCGCGCGCTTCAGCAGGAAACCCGTAATGATCAGGCGGTTGATTTCATTCGTGCCCTCGAAAATGCGGTTGATGCGGGCATCCCGATAAGCGCGCTCCGCCGGATACTCTTCGACAAATCCATAGCCGGCATAAATCTGCAGAGTCTCGTCGACGATGTAATCGATCATCTCCGAGCCCCACACTTTGATAATTGAGCATTCGACGGCGTATTCCTCGATTGCTTTGAGCGTCTGCCGGGCAGCGTCCGCAGCGGACTTGTCCACCTCGTTAAGCGCCGCATCCATCATGGCAACAGTGCGATAGACGAGCGACTCGCCGACGTAGAGAAGCGTCGCCATATTCGCGATCTTCTCGCGCACCAGTCCGAAGTCTGCAATCACTTTGTTGAACGCCTTGCGCTGCTTGGCATAGGCAATGGCATTCTCCAGCGAAACGCGGCCTCCGCCCACACACATCGCGCCCAGTTTGAAGCGGCCGATATTCAGAATATTGAACGCGATGAGATGCCCTTTGCCGACATCTCCAAGCAGATTCTCCACCGGAACCTTGCAGTCGTTCAGAATGATGGGGCAGGTGGAGGATCCACGAATGCCCATCTTGTGTTCTTCGGCTCCCACTGAGAACCCGGGGAATCCTTTCTCCACCAGAAATGCGGTGAATTTCTCTCCGTCGACCTTGGCAAAAACGGTGAACAGATCGGCAAAGCCCGCGTTGGTGATCCACATCTTCTCGCCGTTGAGGATGTAGTGCTTGCCATCGGGAGAGAGCACGGCGCGAGTGCGGCAATTCATCGCGTCCGAGCCAGAAGTGGACTCCGACAGCGCATACGCGCCCACGATTTCTCCCGCCGCCAGCCGCGGCAGGTACTTCTTCTTCTGTTCTTCCGTGCCGAAATACACGATCGGCAGGGTGCCGATCCCGGTGTGCCCGCCCCAGGTGGTGGCGAAGCCCGCATATTTGGCGATGTGGTCGGCGATGACTGCGGCGGTGACCTTGTCCATCTCGAGCCCGCCGTAGGCTTCGGGAATTTCCGCCGAACTCAGGCCTAGTTCGCCTGCCTTCTTGAGCAGGTCGCGCGTGACTGAGAAATCCTTGTGCTCGATCTTTTCAATATTCGGTACGATTTCGTTGAGGGCAAATTCTTCCGCCGTTTGTCCGATGAGTTGATGCTGTTCGCTGAAATCTTCCGGCGTGAAAACCTCGTCGGGCTGTCTCGATTCCAGCAAAAAACTTCCGCCGAAAATCTTGGTCTTCGGAACTGCTGTAGTAGCCATATCTGTCCCTCAGTCTATAAAGGAATCCGCCACCCCCGGAAGGGAACAGCGAATGCAATGCAATTCTAATGCGGGAAGGAAGGGAATGGTAGGTGATCGGAAATGCGCGTGATCCCGGTCACGCTCAGTGTATCTATCGAGGTTTCCTTCGTGTACCTTCGTGCCCTTCGTGGTTAAGGGTTTTGTTTGCTCCGCCAACCCGTCCCGTTCACAAAGCGCTTGATACCGTCTCTTAGATGAACAACATTGAAGTTAATCAAAAGCGCGATGGATTTTCCGCTCAGCTTGAGGTACGAGATCACTTGCGCCTGGTGAACGGGTGAAATTCCGTCAACGGATTTGACTTCCACGATGACGAGATCCTCAACCACCAGATCCATCCGATAGCCGAGCTCTAACTTCACACCTCGATAGACAACAGGCAGGCCGACTTCGAGTGCCGATCGAATCCCCGACTGCCGCAGTTCGTGTTGCAGGCATGCTTTGTAGGCACTCTCCAGGAGTCCCGGGCCCAGCTCGGAGTGGACCTTCATGGCGGCAGTGATGATTGCGTGACTGACTTCCTGTGCGCTCAGGCGATGGAATGAAGCGGTGGCCATAAATCCCCCAGCGCCAGAGATACCGCTTTCGTGTCTCAGCGGTCCATGTCATGAGTCACAATTCCCGAAAAAAGGTAAGAAAAAGACCCGAATCGGGAACCACAAAGGGCACGAAGGTACACGAAGGAAACAAATTAAAGGCAACAGGTTTCCTTCGTGTACCTTAGTGTCCTTTGTGGTTGATGATTTTCGATATTAAACGTTCTCAAATATCCCTGCAGCGCCCATGCCGCCGCCGACGCACATGGTCACCATCCCGTAGCGCCCGTTGCGCCTCTTCAGTTCGCGGATGATGCTGGCCGTCAGCTTCGCTCCGGTGCATCCCAGAGGATGCCCTAGCGCGATTGCCCCGCCGTTAGGATTAACTTTCGCGGGATCGAGCCCGGCTTCCTTGATCACCGCCAAGGACTGCGCAGCAAAAGCCTCATTCAACTCGATCACATCAATATCGGAGAGTTTCAGCCCGGCCAGCTTCAACGCCTTCGGAATTGCGAACACGGGGCCCAGTCCCATTTCCTCCGGCTTGTATCCCGCCGTCGCGAAGGAAACATAGCGCGCCAGAGGCTTGATGCCCAGCGCCTTTGCCCGATCAGCCGACATCACCACCGCCGCAGCGGCGCCGTCCGACATCTGGGATGAATTTCCTGCCGTCACCGTGCCCTTCATGTGAAACGCGGGCCGGAGTGCGTGCAGCGCTTCTAATGAGGTGTCAGCGCGTGGGCCCTCATCCACTTTGAAGACAATCTCGTGGCGTTTGGGCTTCGAGCCATTGGGAGTGCTGAAACTCACCGGGACAGGCACGACCTCATCGTCGAACTTTCCCGCCTGAATCGCCGCCATTGCCTTTTGATGGCTGTGCAGCGAGAACTCATCTGCCGCTTCGCGGGTGATGCCCACCCGATGGCCCACGCGCTCCGCGGTCAGGCCCATGGAAAGATAAGAGTCAGGATAGTGATCCACGAGCCACGGGTTAGGCGAGATTTTGTGGCCGCCCATGGGAATCATCGACATCGATTCCGTTCCTCCCGCGACGATTACTTCCGCGCCGCCGCTCATAATGCGCTCCGCGGCCATGGCGATCGCCTGCAGCCCAGAGGAGCAGAACCGGTTAATCGTTAACGCCGAAACCTCGACCGGAAGCCCTGCGCGTAATGATGCGATGCGGGCCACGTTCATGCCCTGCTCCGCTTCAGGCATAGCGCAGCCGAGAATTACATCTTCGATTTCTTTGGCGTCGAGCTGCGGAACGCGCGCCAGCGCACCCTTGATCGCCACCGCGGCCAGTTCATCCGGACGGGTGGCGCGCAGCGTCCCTTTGTAAGCGCGCCCCACAGGAGTACGAACAGATGAAGCGATGATGACTTCACGCATATGATTTCTCCATTCTCGAACCGCTACGCATTAGATGCGCGGCAATCTGTGCCGGCTTCGGGCGACCGGCCCTACTTTACCGGCGCAAAAAAGTAATAGTCGGCGGTGTACTTGCTTTTAGTTTCGGCGTCCTTGTGCGACCCATCGCAAGCGTCGTTGCCCGGCTTGCCGCCGTGCGTGTGAACGCGTTGAATCGTCGTCACGTTCGCCAGGGCGCCTTTGCCAGAATTGTTTGTGACGGTGATGAGGAGCCAAGGAACCGATTCCGAATCCAGGGAGTCGACCTGCGCGACCGCCTTTCCCGTCACCTCGCTGCCATCTTTCAGTTTCCAGGTCGGCCCCGCGGTATGCTGTCCGATCACCTTATCCTTGCGATCTTTCAACTCTGCCTCAGGGCCTTTTAGGGTCCAATCGAATTTTCCGTCCGCACCTGCCTGACAGGTGTAGATCTGCGCTCCGGAGGCGTGCACGAACAGCACAGGCTCAAGGCCGGAAGGCACTGTAATCGCGTCCGGCACGTCCGGCGCAGATTCCTTCACGGGGGAATCTTTTTGCGCACCAGCGAGGCCGGATCCAAGGATGATGAAAATTGCGGAAAAGGCAAGACTAGCGATGACTCTGCTTATGGTTTGCATGTTGAATTGCCGCTTCGTGACCTGCCCGACAACTACGTTGCCGGCATGTCACACAGTGATGTATTCGGTGGTCGCACTGGGTTCTGGGACAGGGTCCCCATGCTCGCGCAGGCCCTCAAGGTGAAAATCAATGGCTTCGCGGATCAATTCCTTGGCTTCTTCCAGCGTCTTTGCTGCAATACCAAGTCCCGGAAGGTCGGGAGCGTAGGCGCCCCAACCAGTGGCACTCTTTTCGTAGATGACCAGGTATTTCATTTCAGGCCCGCCTGCTTGAGGATATTGTTCAATGTCCCCGGAGGAATGTCCAGTGACGGATGACCCGCAACTGTGACTGTCCCCGGTTTCGAAGGGTGGTGAAACTGCCGGTGACTACCCTTTGTCCGAGCCAGGCGCCAGCCGTCTTTTTCTAAACGCTTAATTACCTCCCGAACCTTCATGCTCGCTTTCAGCTGCTATTTAGAACCAGAATCACTAACTCCGATTCCTAGTTCCGCAACGTCTTCCCCGTCTTCAGCGTGTACTGAATTCTTTCCTGTGTTTTCTTTTCTCCGCAAAGCGACTTGAAGCCCTCACGCTCCAGGTCGAGGATGTACTGCTCGCTCACTGGAGTGCCCGGAGTGACGTTGCCGCCGCAGAGCACTTCTGCGATCTTTCCGCCCAGCTTCACCTCGTAGTCGGTGACGAAATCGCCCTGCCGCATCATGTACACGCCCATTTTCAACGCGGCCAGCAGGTTTTCTCCGGGTGCCGGGATGTCGGTGCGCGGCAGCGGCGGTTCATAGCCGGCACGCGCCAGTTCCAGGGCTCGCGCCTTCGCGTCAGAAAGTACGCGCTCACGGTTCATGGTGATGCGGTCCGAATTCGACAGAAATCCCAGCGCCTGCGCCTCATGCGCGGACGTGGCGACCTTGGCCGTCGCGATAGTCTCGAAGGCTTTCTTCATCGCTTCCAGCATCTCGACCGAACCCGCCAGAGCTTCCCCGGAGGCCTTGCCGCGCGACGCAACCGCCGTGTCCACCGCACGCAACAGCATCTCCTTGCAGCCACCGCCGCCGGGCAACAGTCCGACGCCCACTTCCACCAGGCCGGTATAAAGCTCGGCATGGGGTTGGCGAGCGGCCGCGTGCAGCGAAATTTCTGTGCCGCCGCCCAGGCATAGACCGAATGGCGCAGACACGACCGGCTTCGGAGAGAACTTGATGGCCTGCGTCATACCTTGGAATTGGCGAATGGCAAGATCTACGTCGTCCCACTCTTCTTCCTGCACGCTCATCAGCAGCAGCATGAGATTCGCGCCCACGGAGAAATTTGTAGCGTCATTGGTAATGACGAACGCGTCGAAGCCATCCCCCGGCCCACCGGGCTTGAGCGACTGCGTGATCAGGCTGATGATGTCGGCTCCGAGCGAGTTCATCTTCGAATGAAACTCGAGACAGCCCACGCCGTCGCCCAAATCCACCAGTGATGCTCCGGAATTCTTCTTCACCACGCCGTTCGACTTCTTCGCTACCGTGACCGACCACACTCCAGCCGGGGCCGCAACCGGTTCCCAACTGGTGGTGCCCAGCTCCCAATATTTTTTGCCTGCGGGTGCCTTCGGATCGTCGAGATACCATGACTTCTGCCCCGCGGCCAGCAGGCTCTCGACGTTGGGCGCCACGGGCTTGCCTTCTTTCTTCATGCGCGCGACCGTCGCCTCCACCCCGGCCGCGTCCCAAAGCTCGAAGGGCCCCAGTTCCCAATTGAAGCCCAGACGCATGGCCCGGTCGATTTCCACAACCGAATCGGAAATCTCCGGCATGCGGTGCGCGCAATAGGTCCAGAGGTCAGAAAGCGCCGACCACAGAAATTCCCCAGCCTTGTCGCCTTTTTGTGGACCGCTGCCACTCAATCCCAGTAGAGTGCGCAGCCGGGTGCCAGTATCCTCGATGTTCTTAGCCATATCGAGCGCGGCGAATTTTGGCTTTTGCCGGGGATGATATTCCAGGGTCTTCCAGTCGAGCGCGAGGCGTTCATCTTCTTTGCCGTTTGTACTCTTCGCTTTTTTATAGAAGCCGCCCTTGGTCTTGTCGCCCAGCCATTTCTTCTGCAACATCTGGCCGAAGAAATCCGGAAGCCTCAGATCGCTGCGCTCATCATGCACGTTCGTCGTCATATTGCCGACCACGTGACCGAGGATGTCGAGTCCAACCAGGTCAATCGTGCGGAAGGTCGCCGACTTCGGCCATCCCACGGCCTGCCCCGTCAAGGCATCGACTTCTTCTATCGTCAAACCCATTTGCTGCATGAGACGCATGACATTCAGAACAGAAAACGTGCCGATGCGGTTGCCGATGAAGTTCGGCGTATCTTTCGCGATCACCACGCCCTTGCCCAGGCGCACGTCAGAAAAGTGCGCAATCGCTTCTACTGCGGCGTGGTCCGCATCCGGCGTGGGAATGATCTCCAGCAGACGCATGTAGCGCGGAGGATTGAAGAAGTGCGTTCCAAACCACACCATGCGGAAATCGTCCGAGAACCCTTCCGCAATCTTGGCCACAGGCAATCCGCTGGTATTTGTGGTGACGATAGTTCCCGGTTTACGGACGGCTTCAACCTTGCGCAGCAACGCCCGCTTAATCTCAAGATTTTCAACGACGGCTTCGATGATCCAGTCAACCTCGCCCAATTTCTTGAGGTCGTCTTCAAAATTCCCGACCGTCACCAACCGGGCCAGTGATGGCTCCATGAACGCCGCCGGCTTGGATTTCTTCGCCGCATCGAGTCCGGCCGCCGCAATCTTGTTCCTCGCCGGCGCGTCCGCATCCGCCGGAACGATATCCAGCAGATAACTCGGCACCCCCGCATTGGCAAAATGGGCTGCAATGCGCGCGCCCATGGTTCCGGCGCCCAGAACTGCAACTTTATTAATGCGCTTCATGATCAAGCCTCGAAATGAAACCTCCGCCAAAACTCCCGGAGGATGGAAGGATTACGTGGACTTTCAACGATCGGAGCGGGCATCGTACTCGTCCCCGAAGAGGACTTGTGAACTCGCCATGGTAATCCCTTCAGGAGAAATTTATCTATGGCTCGGATCACACCTCTGCGTGGGATAACAGATACTCCAAAGCCTGCTTCGCCATCTGCTTCTCGCCCCGATAGGCGAGCAACTTCGGCGCGTCCTCCAGTCGAACCCATTTTGCCCGTGCTACTTCAACCCGCATCTCCTCGGAAATGTTATCAATTCTCCCTGATTCGTAGCGTAGCAGGTAAAACGTGACAATCTTAAAAACGCGCTCGCCGTCTCCCCACGAGCGCACATACACATATTTGATGTCCGCCAGTTTCGTAACCGGAGTTGCGATAATGCCCGTTTCTTCCCGCACCTCGCGCAAAGCGGCATCGAGCGCTTTTTCCCCCGGATCCACCAGCCCCTTAGGCAGGCAAAGAACGGTCTTGGTAGTTGAACGCGCCTTTCTTGCCGAACCACTCGCCGCTGTAGCGCTATCGGGCGCTTCCGGCGGCTCAATGGCTGCCATCCACCAGGCCCCATCCTCCTGGCGAACCACCACCCCTCCAGCCGAAATCTCCCGCACCATACTGTCCGCAAGTTATCAGGAATACAGGAAATCCGCACCCTCCCTGCTGGCGGACCAGTAACTATTACCCCCGCCAAGGGTTCCCACCAAGGTAATCGCAGATGGCCCCTTCGTGCCCTGCAGCCTATCGCACAATTGTGGCATCTTAATGATTAAGTAATGCTTCAGCAGTTCGACCCGACTGCAAGCGGGATGTGGGGTTCGCTGTGAAGAGTCTTGGGAAGATCATTCGGTCGGTTCAGGCCTTCGGGCGGGAATGGTCCCGCAAACCCGATCCCATCGATTCATCTCACACACCATCCATCGGAATCGCCTTGGGCGGAGGCTTTGCCCGAGGTATTGCGCACATCGGTGTTTTGAAGGTTCTCGAAGAGGAAAATATTCCGGTGGGCGCCATCGCCGGCACCAGCGTCGGCGCGCTCATCGGTGCCTGTTATTGCAGCGGACTCTCGCTCGCCGAGATGGAAGAACTTGCGCGCAATACGCGCTTCACCAGCTTTGCCCGCTGGACCCTCTCGCGTTACGGTTTTGCCTCGAACGATCGCATGATTTCATTTCTGACGCGCACCTTGAAGTGTCAGACCTTTGAAAATCTGCGCATTCCGCTGGGAGTGACGGCCACCGACTTCAATACGGGCGAAGGCGTGGTTTTCCACTCCGGCTCAATCATTGACCCCGTGCGCGCCAGTTGTGCTTATCCCGGGATGTTTCTTCCGGTAGAAATTCGCGGCCGTCATCTGGTCGACGGCATGTTGTCGTATCCGGTGCCGACGCGCCCGCTTCGCGAAATGGGCGCTGACCGTGTGCTGGCCGTTCATCTAAAAGGAACCTGGGCCAACGGCAGTCCTCCGCGCCACATCTTCGACGTGATTGGACAATCCTTTGCAATTGCTCAGGACGCTATGTCTGGCCTGTGGCGCCAAGACGCAGATCTCGTCATTGAACCCGACGTCGCCGGCTTCGCTTACGACGACTTCAAACGTTCCGCTGATCTGATCCGCGTTA
>Ga0209166_10001258_pt1 | contig 21791 bp, 22 predicted proteins | sample Coa_R1_3_FD_187151 | JGI IMG/M metagenome (GOLD analysis project Ga0209166, IMG submission 187151) | Surface soil microbial communities from Centralia Pennsylvania, which are recovering from an underground coalmine fire - Coalmine... | ecosystem: Environmental > Terrestrial > Soil >... | reverse complement strand
GCACTGCAAAAACTGGAAGTTGCATCCGTGCCGGTGAGTTCGTCGGACTTCGTATTGACTTGCGATACCTTCCGCGACGCTCAGCCCCACCTCGAACAAACCAAATTACGCGGGCGAAGAATTCTGGTGCCGCTTTTGAAGGAAGGGGCCGTGCCGGTGGTGACCGGCTTTATCGGGGCCACGACCGACGGGCGAATTACCACGCTGGGCCGCAACAGTTCGGATTTCTCCGGAGCGATTGTGGCGCACGTGGTGGATGCCGATGAGCTGGTGATCTGGACCGATGTGGACGGCATTTATACCGCAAATCCGCAGCTTTCTGCCGAAGCGCGGCTTCTGCATGAATTGAGCTATGACGAGGCACACGCACTTGCAGCCAGCGGCGCAAAAGTGCTCCACCCCAAGGTGCTGCCTCTGGCCGCGGAAAGCGAAATGGTGGTGTGGGTACGGAATACGTTCAATCCACAAGCGCGCGGGACGCGGATTGGGCCTCCGGGTGAATTTTCAGACGAGCTTCCAGCTCTATCGCAGGGAGGCGCGGCATGAGCTTACAAATTCAAGATGGAAGGAATGGAGAAATGGAGCCGAGCGACCGAAAGCATGTCAGGAGCGGGAAGAAGAAGTGGCGGGCCGGAGTTCTCGGCGCAACCGGCATCGTCGGACAGCGATTGGTGAAGCTGCTCTCGGACCACCCCTGGTTCGAGCTGACCGAAGTTGCGGCGTCGGAACGATCCTCAGGCAGGACCTATGCCGAGGCGGTTCGCTGGCACTTGGAGACACCGATTCCGGAGGTTGTGCGCGACCTAGTGGTGAAGGGGGTTGAGCCGACGCTCCACTGCGATTTTGTTTTCTCCGCCCTGGATTCTTCCGTCGCGGGGCCAGTGGAAGAAGAATTCGCACGCGCAGGCTACCCGGTGGTGAGCAATTCGAAAAATCACAGAATGGAAGCGGATGTGCCGCTGCTGATCCCCGAGGTGAATGCCTCTCATTTGGATGCGATTCCGGTGCAGCAGAGGAATCGGGGCTATGACACTGGGTTTATCGTGACCAACCCCAATTGCTCGACGGCCGGGCTCGTATTGGTGCTGAAGCCGCTGGCGGATGCCTTTGGGCTGGAGAGAATTTTCGTCGTAACACTGCAGGCCATTTCCGGAGCGGGATATCCCGGCGTAGCTTCGATGGATATCCAGGGCAACGTGGTGCCGTTCATCAGCGGCGAAGAAGAAAAGATGGAGGCGGAGCCGCAAAAGCTGCTGGGCAAGTGGGACGGGACGCGGTTTATCGAGGCAGGCTTGGGCATCAGCGCACATTGCAATCGTGTGCCCGTGCTTGACGGGCACCTTGAGTGCGTGTCCTTAGGACTGAAAAAGATCGCCTCGCTCGACGAAGTGCGCGAAGCGCTCCGAACCTTTGAAGTGGACGCTGAACTCGCTTCCCTTCCGACTGCCTTGCGGCATCCTGTTGTTGTTGTCGACGAGGAAAACCGGCCGCAGCCGCGTCGTGACGTCGACGCTGGAAGCGGAATGGCCGCCGTGGTGGGCCGCATCCGGGAATGTCCGCTGCATGACGTAAAGCTGACCTTGCTTTCGCATAACCTGGTGCGCGGAGCGGCCGGAGCCGCATTGTTGAACGCGGAATTGCTTGCGTCTCGCGGATTCCTGAAGGATCGCTCCACCAGAAGGGCCGTGGAAGTGGCCGAGCCTGCTCTGCGTTAGGGGCTATCGAAATCAACAAGACTTTTAGTCAAGAAATACAAAAAGGGCGGCGCACTGAAGCACGCCGCCCATTTTTGTTACTTATGAAGATTAGAGGGGCTGTACGTTGGTGGCCTGCAGTCCTTTCGGACCCTTGGTCACTTCGAATTCAACCGCTTGGCCGTCATTGAGAGTCTTGTAGCCATCAGCCACAATAGCGGAGAAATGGACGAAAACGTCCTCACCGCTCTGGCGCTGGATGAATCCAAAGCCCTTGCTGGCATTGAACCACTTCACGGTACCCTGTTCTTTATTCACTGCATTTACTCGTTTCTGTCAGCCGGGTTACGGCTGAGCACTTCTAAAAGCTATCTGATGCCTCAAGTCCCGAGCCCCTCAAGAGAGCCGCGGCCGTCTTCAAGCTTCGCTCGATCGGCTGCAATGCAGCTAACCGAGCAAAAAAATGGCCGCAAGTGTGACCTTGCGACCGCTTTCTTACCCAAAGGCGATACAAGAGCAACAAACGCAAATCCATAGTACCACGGAATAGGGTGAATTACCAATAGTTTCTTTTTGGTCCTGACGGTTGCGTTACCGGAAGAAGCGCAAAGGTCTCCTGCGCTAGACCTTGCGCGATCGCCGATAAGGCTTAAGCAAGGCTTCCACATCGCGGCGAAGCCAGGACGCAAGCGAGCCTTCACGGAAAACGGCCCAGTCCAGCATGGAGCCGCCGTTGACCTGCTGGATCAGGCGGGCCAGTTCGGCGGTGTCGCACTTCACCATTTCTCGCGCGGCAACGGCCTCGTCGAGCAGCTTTTTCGTTTCCGCGCGGAGCGCTTTGAATTGCGCTAGGGTAATCGCGCGAAACTCGGGATCCGTCAGGTCGTTTTGGAGATAGGCCAAACCGTTGACCATGGACTCAGGAGTCGAGGCGAAGCTGCTGCACTCGACATAGAGCTCAACCAGGGTCCTTAAAGGAGACTTGTATTTTTCACGCGCGGCAGCGAACTGCTGGGGGACGCTGCCAGGAGCGGTGCTGCATGCGGCCAGCAGAAGACCCCGCTTGGTACCGAAACGCTGGATCAGCGTGGCGGGAACCACTCCGGCTTCTTTGGCCACGCGCGCCAGCGTGAGTTGCGCGGGCCCATACCTCTGCATGGCGCGGCCGGTGGCGGCCAGAATCTCGGCATCGGATGTTTCGCGAGGACGAGGCGACATGGTTTAAGGGCCGTCGAGAGACAGACTCATCCTTCCCTGCCAGCCGCCACAAGAATAACTGAATGGCCGTTCACTTTCCACTTGACATTAGTGAATAGCTATTTATTATTGGCATCGCTTTCTCGAGGTGAACCATGAAATCCGCGGAATCCACTTACCATCCGCCCGACCTGAAGGGCCGCGTAGCCCTCGTAGCCGGAGCCACCCGCGGCGTGGGGCGCGGCACGGCCCTCGCGCTTGGTGAAGCAGGAGCAACCGTCTATTGCACCGGCCGCAGCGCGCGCGCAAAAAAGAAGATGCGTTCCCAAAAGCCGCGGCCTGGTTCCACAAAAGCAAAGCAAGCCCTTCCCGCCGACTATTACAAAAATCGCCCGGAGACAGTCGAAGAGACCGCGGAGATGGTGAGCGACCGCGGCGGCAAGGGCATACCGGCAGTTGTCGACCATCTAGAGCCGGAAAAGGTCGAAAGGTTGGTTGCCAAGATTCGACGCGAACAGGGCCGGCTGGATTTTTTGATCAATGACATCTCCGAAAGCGCGGAACATGAGTTTGGGAAAACCTTTTGGCAGGTGGACCTAGACAGAGGCTTCGCGATGTTTCGCAACGCCGTGCACACGCACATCATCACCAGCCATTTTGCGGCACCGCTGCTGATCGAAACGGCAGCCAGAAACAAAGCAGCAAGCGGACTGATTGTCGAAGTTGGCGATGGGGAAACGTTCACTTACCGGGGCCATCTGTTTTTCGACATGATCAAGACCACAGTCATCCGTCAGGCATTTGCTATGGCACGCGAACTGAAAAGAAAGAATGTGGCCGCCATTGCACTCACGCCCGGCTTTCTGCGATCAGAAGCGATGCTCGAGCGCTTCGGGGTCACAGAAGCGAATTGGCGCGACGCGGTGAAGAAGGTGCCGGATTATGCGGAATCGGAGACGCCTTTGTATGCCGGGCGGGCCATTGCCTGTCTCGCCGCCGATCCCGCCATCATGAAGAAGTCCGGCCGCGTCTTCAGCTCCTGGAACCTTTCCGACGAGTATCCCTTCTGCGACGCCGACGGGCGGCGCCCACACTTCGGCCGGCATTTTGAGAAAGTCTACGGCCCCCATTTGAACCTTTGCGATGAAGGCTTCTACAAATACTGGTTCGGCGGCCCGATTGACACCATCTATGCGGACTGGCCTGACGAGCCTTTTCGAACAGACTAGGGCGCGTTTTCTGGAAGGTCCAGGGCCACGCGTAGGATTTGCGTCAAGAGCTTGTCTACATCTACGTCGTCCATGTTGCAGAGCACCACGACGCCCGCGTTCCGGCTTGGAACGACGGCGAAGGCTGTGCTGGTGCCTTGCTGCCCGCCCGTGTGCGCGAGAATATGCAGGCCAAACCTGTCCAGAATGCCCCAGCCGAGGCCATAGCTGGTTTCCTTTCCATCCGTAGTCTTCAGAGAAGTCCACATGAGGTCCCTGGTGCTTCGTTTCAAAAGCTTTTCGCCAAGGATGGCGGCCTCGAACTTCGCCATGTCATCCGCGGAAGAGATGATTCCGCCGCCGGGAATTTTGTAACTCGAGTCAAGGACACCGGCGTTGCGGACGATGCCGGACTTATCTTTGTGATACCAGCGCGTGCGGTGAGGAATCACGGTGAAAAAATCGTCGTCGCGCGTCTGCTCCATGCCCGCGAGCTCGAAAACATTCTTGCGAAGGTAATCGATATATTTTTCTGACGCCGCGCCCTCCAACACACAACCCACAACGGTATAGCCGTAAGTCGAGTAATTAAACTTCGCGCCAGGCTTGGCGACCAGCGGATCATTGGCAAAAAGCTGCAGCGATTCCTTCATGCTGCTGAAATGGCGCGCGCTATCCTCCGGTACGTCTCCTTTCCCGTCGGGGCTGTAATGGCGGATTCCTCCCATGTGGCCGAGCAACTGCCGTGTCGTGATGGGCCATTCTTTTTGCGGAAACTCCGGACAATATTTCTGTACCGGAGCGTCCAGGTCCAGTTTGCCTCGTTCCCAGAGCTGAAGAACCGCCGTTGCTGAGACAGGTTTGGAGATGGAGCCGAGACGAAATAGTGTCGAGGAAGTGGCGGGAGAAGAATTCTCAAGATCCGCCATGCCAAAGCCCTCGGACCACCGTGGTTCTCCATCGAGAACAATCGCTGCGGAGAGCCCCGGAACACTGTTTTCGGACATGAAACTGGCGACTGCCTTTTCGATGGCCTGCCGTTTTTCCTGCGAAAGACTCTTTTGCTGAGCCGGAAGCGTTGCAGCGCAAGAGAGAGCAAAGAGAAAGAAGACGATGGACTTCCTGCCAGTTCTCCTGCCTGTTTGCGGACGGCGGATGCGCATGAATCACCTCGCACGGGAGTCTATCGCATCAGCGGAAGGGTCGAAACCGTTAGCAACTTTGTGGATAAGAAGCGTTGACCCGGGCTCGACCCGCTCTTTACCATAATAAAGATGAAGCGACGGGTGCTCCTGGCAGTAGCCACAATCGTGATGACCGCTATCGGCTTGGGTTGCGAAGACGCAGCCAAAAGGCCGGTGCAAGCGCACGTTCCTGGAACACCAGTCACGGCATCCCAGACGGCGCAAAACAGCACACCTGCAGCCGCACCCAAGGCAAAGCAGCAGGCTCCTCCCGTTCTCGCCCAGTTGCCGCTAACCGACCCCAAGCGGCCGCAACCGAAATCCTTGTTGCCACCAGTTCCCGAAGGAAAAGCCTATCTGGTCCAGAAGGTTCAGGAGAAGTTCGCTTCTGGCGAGAAAAATTTCAAGGACGGCCACCTGGAAGCCGCGCGCAAGGATTTTGACGACGCGGTGGACTGGATGCTCGAAAGCGGCTATGACCCCGAGAGCGACCCGGCCCTCAGCGCCGCGTTTCATCACGTGGTGGACACCGTGTATGCCTACGAGCTGCAGGCATTTCGCGGAGGAGAAGGTTTCACCGAGGCCGCCGCAGTGCCCGCCGCCATCGATGAAGTCGCAGCCGTAACGGTTCCTGCTGACCCGCGGGCGAAAGAGCACGCCGAAGAATCGGCAAAAAACGTATCCCACGATTTGCCCCTGACCGTGAACGACGAAGTGCTCATGTTCCTCAATTTTTTTCAGACACCGAAAGGGCGCGACATCGTCGAAAACGGCCTGCGGCGCAGCGGAAAATATCGCGACATGATTTCGCGCGTACTTCGGGAAGAGGGCTTGCCGCAGGATTTGATTTACTTGGCGCAAGCGGAAAGCGCCTTCCAGCCGCTCGCGCTTTCCCGCGCCGGAGCGCGCGGAATCTGGCAGTTCGTGGCCTATCGCGGGCAGCAGTACGGGCTGCACCACACGTGGTGGATTGACGAACGTCAGGACCCGGAGAAGGCCACACGCGCGGCGGCGCAGCATTTGCGCGATCTCTACGGACTCTTTGGGGACTGGTACCTGGCCATGGCGGCGTACAACTGCGGCCCCGGAAACGTGCAGAAAGGCATCGAGCGCACCGGGTACGCGGACTTTTGGGAGTTGTACAAGCGCAACGTCCTCCCGCGCGAAACGAAAAATTATGTTCCGATCATTATTGCGCTCACGCTGATCGCCAAAGACGCCGCGCACTACAGCATTCAAGCCGACCCGGAACCACCGGTCCCAACAGACGTCGTAAAACCTGGCCGCCCAATTGATCTAAGGCTGGTGGCGGAAACGATCGATGTCGACGTGGAGACGCTGCGCGCGCTGAATCCTTCGCTGCTGCGCATGGCTACTCCGGAAGATCCTTCCTTCGAATTGCGTCTGCCACAGGGTACGGGAGAAAAATTCACCGCGGAAATCTCCGCCATTCCACCTGACAAGTGGATCAGCTGGCGGCGGCACCGCGTGGAGCCTGGCGAAACGCTCGCTTCCATCGCAAAAAAATACCGTGTCACGCCCGCGGCCATCGCCGAAGCCAACAGTATCGAGCGCACCGCGGTACTCGAACCAGGCGTGAAGCTGACGATTCCGGCAACGCAGTCGGCATCAGAAACCAAACGCCTTCTGGTGAGCTACCGCGTGCGCAGGGGAGACACGCTCGCGGGAATTGCCGACCGCTTCAGTGTGAATTCGGAAGACGTCCGCAAGTGGAACCGCCTGCGCTCGAATCATGTGAGCCGCGGCATGGTGCTGCGCATTTACACCATCGGGGGTGCCCCGGAAACTTCCCGGAGGAGATCTCGGGCGGGCTCCAAAAGAAAAACGACCACTTCTTCGTCCTCAAAGGCTGCTAGCCCCCCAGCCGGCGGCAATTCGCACTAATCGCCTTATTTTCATATAGATAGGAGACGTTTCAGCGGAACCAAGAATTGACTCTGGGATTCCCCGGGGCGTCTTTCGTCTGGCTTCCAGCACGCCATGTCTTCCAACCACGCAGACCACTTGACAACTTCGGTCGAGTACGATAACAAACAACGGCGCGAGAACGGGGTGTTCTTGTAGAACTCGGGACAAAACGGCAAAATTGCTGACCCGTAAAAACATGGCGCGGAGAGATTCCCCCAGGGGAGGACGCAATGGATTTCGAGAAAGAAAGCTTCGAAGATGACAACGAGCTGTCGCAGCTGGAGGACGACGAGGAGCTACCCGGCGAAACCCATGAGATGGTGGAAACCGAGGAAGAGGAGCTGGCAATCGTAGGCGAGGAGCCCGAAGAGGAAGCTCCAGCGCCTAGACCCGCGCCGGCAGCTCGGCCGGCTCCCAAGAAAGCAGCGAAAAAGAAGGCGGCTCCAAAGAAAAAGGCCAAAGCAAAACCCAAAAAGAAGGCCGCCAAGAAGCCAGCGAAAAAGGCAGCCAAAAAGAAGAAGAGGCGTTAAGCGCTTCTGACGACAAAAAGATGTTTTCCAGGGAGCCGGGAGTAGTCCCGGCTCTTTCTTTTGTGGAAAACAGGCATTTCAAAGTGAGAGTTCTGCCCGGCGGTTGCCTCTCCCGAATTGAACAGGAAGATTTCCATTTGTGAACTCCTGCGCACGACAAAAATCCCTCTCTTGCCTGAATCGGTAAGTACCGCTAGCATAACCCCACATGCCGCGGGCGTTAGAGCAGATACGGCGAATGCGGGGTGGCGCGCAGTCCCACTTGATGCGCTGTGATGACGGCTTCTACTACGTAGTGAAATTTCAAAATAACCCGCAGCACCGGCGCGTCTTGGTCAATGAACTGCTCGGAACCCGCCTGGCAGGGCGATTGGGGCTTCCCATAGTGCGGGCGGAAATAGTCGAGGTGTCGGAGGAGTTGATCCGGTTGACCCCGGAGTTGGCCATGGAATTGCCCCGCGCTCGAATCCCGTGCCATCCCGGGCCACAATTCGGGTCGCGTTATCCAGTCGACCCTCACGTGGTTGCGCTGCACGATTTCCTTCCGGAAGAGCAGCTTCGTGAAGTTGAGAATTTGCATGACTTTGCCGGCATGCTGGTGTTCGACAAATGGACTTGCAACACCAACGGGCGCCAGGCCGTCTTTTATTATGAAGGTCCCGGGTCGCCAGGACAGCCAGAATGGCGGTACGAGGCGCGGATGATCGATCAGGGCTTTTGCTTCAACGTCGGCGAATGGAACTTCCCGGACGCCCCCTTGCGCGGCCTCTACTACCGCAATTCTGTATACCGGGGTGTCATCGGGATGGAGTCCTTTGCCCCATGGCTCGAGCGATTGGAAAAGCAAGTGAATGAGCGCGTCTGGAATCAGCTCATCGACGAGATTCCATCACAGTGGTACGAGGACGATCGCGATGCGCTAAATCGTCTTGCCGAGGAGCTGCACCGCCGCAGAGCTCGTGTGCCGGACTTGATTCTGGAGGCCAAACGGTCAAGCCGGCAGCCTTTTCCTAACTGGATTTGAAACGGGCCAAATGAAATTTGAAACAGGAAGTGATCCATGAACGAACGCGATACCGAAACGCAAGCAAACGGAGCCCCAGCGGGGGAGCGCGCCTTTGCCTACCGCATCCTGCGCTACACGCCTAATCTGGTGCGCGACGAATGGGTGAACATTGGCGTCTTGCTTTTTGCTCCGGAAACCGGCGAGCGGCGGCTGAGGCTGATCGAAGAGCAGGATGAGTTGAACCGCGTCCGCCGGCTGCACCCGCAGGTTGACGAATCCTTGCTGCTGCGTCTTCGCGACGATCTGGAGGACCGCTTTCAGTTCGTAAACGGCAAAAGCGGGAACGGCCACAACTGGCAGGCCCTGCTGGCAAAATGGGACGACACGCTTTCGAATGCAGTGCAACTTTCCCCGCAGAAGGGCACGCTGGCTCAGGATTTGGACGCCGAAATGAAGAGGCTGTATGACGACCATGTGGCTGTCCGTCGCGGCCCCGCTCGCATAGGCGCAGCGAATACTCGCTCGCAGATGCGCTCTTACTGCGAGCAGGTGTTTCGGCAGGCAGGCCTCTGGGACCGCATACAACAAAGAGTCCCTGTTTCAGAGTTCACGTTTCCAGGCGATCCCATGCGCATAGACTACGCCTATCGGCGAAATGGCACTCACGGCTTCGTGCACACGCTGCCGGTCAGGCGCGCGCCGGAACTGACGAGGAACCTGGTCTACACCGCGGACCGCATTAGCTCCAAGGCCCCCTGGAAATCGGAATTTGCCGCAGTCACCGACGTGGCATTAAGCGAGGGAATCCCTCTGCAGCGCTTCGTGCGCGATGCCCTGCGTGAGGCGGGCATCGAACCTGTTCCCCTGGATCATTTCGCTGTGTGGGTGGCGAAGCTCAAGCCCCTGATGCAATAACATGATGCAATAAACGGTGGAGAGAGAGGGTCGGCTCAACACTTCAAAGCAGTGGGCTAAGGTCCAACGGCAAGTACCAGCAGGGTCGCGTCATCCGTCAAATGCCCGCCGCTAAACTCGGAAATCGCGGCGGCAATTTTTCCCTTTATCGCGCTTGCGGGCAGCGCGCGGTGCTCTCCGAGCAAGGACAATAACCTTTGCTCTCCGAATTCCTCTCCCTCGTGGTTGCTGGCTTCCGTCACTCCATCGGTAAAAAGGATCAGACGATCTCCCTTCGCGAGGTCCACGGTGCCCAGGTCAAATTTCTGCTCCTCGAAAACTCCCAGAACTCCGCCGCCTTCCTGCAGCCGGTGCAGCGTCCCGTCCCGGTGCAAAACGATGGGCGCGTTGTGGCCCGCGTTGGCATAGTGCAGCCGCCGCGTCCGGCCATCGAGATGCGCATAGAAGAGGGTAATGAAACGGTCGGTATGCGTGTTTCTCCAAACCAGAGCGTTCAGGTTGTTGCAAAGGATGTCCGGAGCCATTTCAGGAGAAGAGAGTCCACGAACGGCCGCCTGCAAATTGGACATCAGCAGTGCCGCCGGAATTCCTTTTCCCGCGACGTCCGCGATGCACAAGCCCAGCAAATCTGCGCCCAGCGCGAAAACGTCAAAATAGTCTCCACTCACGATCCTGGCCGACTGCCAGGAAGTGGCTATCTCGTAGCCCGCAACCTGCGGAATCTCGCGCGGAAGAAGCCTTTCCTGAATCGCCTTGGCTTCGGTGATTTCGCGCTCCTGTTCCTGAAGATGATGAAGGACTTCTTCTTGGGCTTGTTTCTCTTCCGTCGCACGATGGCGCGCTTCCCGGCGCTCGCGGCTTAGCTCCAGCTGTCTTTCCAGGATCTCCAGCAGCCGCGAATTGTCCCAGGGTTTTTCCACAAAATCGGTCACGCCATGCTGCATCGCGGCGACGGCCAGGCCCACCGTGGCCCAACCAGTCATGGCCACCACCGGCGGCGCGTTCTCCATCTTCTCCAGGTGTCCAAGCACATCCAATCCCTCCCGCCCGGACGTCGTGTCCCGCGCATAGTTCAAGTCCATGAGGAGCAGATCGAATTCGCGTTGTCGCAGCGCAGCGAGCAAATCGGCGGGATTGCTCACCATTTCGAGGAAGTAGCCCTGGCCTTTGAGCAGCAGTTGCAGTGCGTCCAGTACATCCTTCTGATCATCGGCAATGAGAATCCGCTGCTGCATCGTCTCGCAATCCATGGGGGTCTCGATCATCGTTGCGGCCATGGCCTCCACCCCGTTCATCGCCTTCGTAAGGCAGGCCGATGACCAACAAAGGACTGCTCTAAGCTATTGAATTCCTAATGATTTGCCAAGAGATTTGGCTGGTCGAGGCAATTGCGGCTGGCCATTTGCGGGAACGCTAGTCCCATTTCCGAAACAGTGTCCGCCGCTGGACACTTCGAAAGCGAACGCCAGCCCGCGCGTCAGCGCCACCCCTGCCACTCTCGATCTTGTTACAGCAGCGGCTCCGACCAGTTTTCCAGAGTTTCCTTCACCTTGTGCAAGAACTGGTGCGCGATCGCACCGTCCACTACACGGTGGTCGTAGCTCAACGTAACGTAACACATCGAGCGGATGGCGATAGCATCATCCACGACCACAGGGCGCTTTTCGATCGCGCCGAGTCCGAGGATCCCCACGTTGGGCTGGCTGATCACCGGCAGGCCGAAGAGCCCGCCGAAAACGCCCGGGTTGGTGATGGAAAAAGTGCCCTCCTGGACCTCTTCGGGCTTCAGCTTCTTTGAGCGGGCGCGCTCGGCCAGGTCGTTCATGGTCCGCTGGATGCCCAGGAGATTTTTTTCGTCGGCGTTCTTCACCACCGGAACAATCAAGCCCCAGTCAAGCGCCACGGCGATGCCGATGTTGATGTCCTTGTGAATCACGACGTTCGTGCCGTCAAGCGAAGCGTTCATGGTTGGAAACGCGCGCAGTCCGGCGACCGCCGCCTTAACGAAAAACGGCATGAACGTCAGCTTGGTCTCGTAACGCTTCTCAAATTCCCCTTTCGCTTTGGCGCGCAGGACCGCCACTTTGGTCATGTCAATTTCATCCACCGAATACACGTGCGGAGAAACATGCTTGGAGGCCACCATGTGCTCGGCGATTCTTTGCCGCATGGTGCTCATGGGCTGTACTTCGTAGCTCCCGAAATAAATCTTTTCGCGCGGCACCGCGGTTTCCAGCGCCACGTGCGCCTGCGTTCCAGAAGTTCCCGGCACTGCCGCCGGCGCAGGAGCAGGTGGCACGAGGACAGGTCGTGCCGCCGGAATCGAGACGACAGACGGAGTGGCTGCAGGTGCTTCTCCTGCCGCCGCAATGACCGCTTCAATGTCCTGCTTACTGATGCGTCCACCTGCGCCGGTTCCGGCGACGGTCGTAAGGTCAATCCCGTGCTCTTTGGCCATGCGTCGCACCAACGGCGAGCTGTGAATCCGCTCGCCGGAAGAACTCGGCGCGGAAACCGCAGGAGCCGACGCTACAGCCACTGGAGCCGGAGCCGCGGGCCGAGACACAGGCGTTGGGGCAGGAGGAGGCGTGGCTGGCGCGGGAGCTTTCGCCGGGGCAGGCGCTTGGGATTTTGCCGAAGCGGGCGCTGGCACAGCAGCGGAAGCGCCCGCGGCATCAATTACGCCAACCACCGTCTGGATCGGCACGGTCTGGCCTTCGCCGACCTTGATCTCTTTGAGCACGCCGGCGGACGGTGACGGAATCTCCGCGTCCACTTTGTCGGTCGAGATTTCGAACAGCGGCTCGTCGCGCTCCACCTTGTCGCCGGGCTTCTTGAGCCACTTGGTAATGGTTCCTTCGAAAATGCTCTCGCCCATCTGGGGCATTACAATGTCAACAGCCATGATCGTTCTCCTCTTCTCCTTACCATGCTAATACTCGGGCTAATACCGCGCCAATTCCTTGGCGGCAGAAAAAATCTTTTTAGCGTTAGGCAGAAAATATTCTTCCAGAGGCGGAGCATATGGCACTGGAGTATCGAGCGACGTCATCCGCAACACCGGCCCGTCCAGATCGCTGAACGCTTTTTCGCACAACAAAGCGGCGACTTCTCCCGCGATACCGCCCGTCTTCGTATCTTCGTGCACCACCAGGCACTTGTTCGTTTTCTTCACGGAATTCAGAATCGTTTCCTCATCGAGCGGCAAGAGCGTCCGTAAATCGATTACTTCGGCTTCGATTCCCTCTTGGGCCAGCGCGTCCGCAGCCTCCAGCGAAGTGTGCATCATCGCCGCATACGAAAGAATCGTCAGATGCTTCCCCTCGCGCCGAACCACCGCCTTGCCGATCGGAACCGTGTAATCCTCGGCAGGAATCTCTCCCTTAATCCGCCGGTAAAGAAATTTATGTTCGAAGAAGAGCACGGGATTATTGTCGCGGACCGCGGCTTTCAGCAGTCCCTTGGCATCGTAGGGCGTCGAGGGATAAATCACCTTCAGCCCCGGCGTATGCACAAAATACATCTCAGGATTTGCCGAATGGAACGGCCCCCCATGCACTCCACCACCCGACGGCCCGCGAATCACCAAAGGCGCTGGCGCATTCCACAAATAGTGGCCCTTGGCCACGAAATTCGTAATCTGGTTGAACGCGCAAACAATGAAATCGATGAACTGCATTTCGCAGATCGGCCGCAAGCCGACGTAGCTCATCCCGCACGCGGCGCCGATAATCGCGCTTTCACTGATCGGAGTGTCAATAACGCGTTCCCAGCCAAACCGTTCCAGCAAGCCTTCGCTGGTCTTGAACGCGCCACCGTAAACACCAACATCCTCGCCCATGAGCAAAACCGTGGGATCGCGCTCCATCTCCTCAAACATGGCCTGCCGGATAGCTTCGAGGAAGGTGATTTCCTTGCCGCCTGTTGCGGATCCATTTGTCGGAGCGCCATTCGCACCGCCCATAGCTATCTCCGCCCCTTTCGCGAGACAATCGCCGTAGCAGCCTTTGTTTTTTTCGGGGCGTTCTTCGCCGCTAGCTTTGCTCCCGCTTTCGCAGGGCGGCCGTTGTTTGCAGGATTTTCAACAACAGCGTTCGTGTCGCCAAAATGAATCGGGGCATTCGCCCCCCCAGAACCTTTGCCCGAGCCAAATCCAGGAACGGTCCACACCGCCTTGACGCTGGACCGCGGCGGCGTCACTTCGGCGATGGGCCGTTCCCACTTGGCGCGGATCTTGTGGCAATCGTCGCACGTGCAGTAAACGCCGCCCTCCGCAAATTCAGCCGGCGGCATCGGCGAGTTCTCCGCAAACTCGCGTTCCGCCGCAAGCAGCTTGTCCAGTTTGTCGTCAATTTCTTTCTTTGCGGCAGCGTCAAGAAGTTTCTCCGCAGCCAGGAACTTCTCATATAGCGCGATCGGGTCCCGCGCTTCCCAATATGCGCGCATCTCCTTCGGCACATACTCCGCGGGATCGTGCTGCGCGTGACCCAACCGGCGAAAGGTCTTCGCTTCGATGAGAATCGGCCCTTCGCCCGCGCGCGCCCGCTCGACGGCTTCACGAGCCGTGTTGTAAACCGCCACAACGTTATTGCCGTCCACGATGTAGCTTTCAATCCCGTACGCCTTGGCGCGGTCCGCCAGGTTCTCCAGCGGGACCTGCCGCCGCACCGGCGTCGAATACGCCCAAAGATTGTTTTCGAGAATCAGCACGAACGGCGCTTTTTGCGCCGCCGCGAAATTCAGCCCTTCATGAAACACGCCGGTGGAGCTGCCGCCGTCGCCGATCCAGGTCATCGTCACGACTTTCTGCCCCAGATAACGTGCCCCGATAGCGACCCCCGTCATCACCGGAATCAAGTCGCCGAGCATGGAAATTGGCGAAACGATGTGCAAATTCTCCAAATCCCCGAAATGGCTTGTTCCGTCTCGCCCTTTGGTCGGCGAATCGTATTTCGCCATGTGCTGCATGAAAATGTCGCGCGGCGGCACGCCCTTCACCAGCAGCGCCCCGATGTTTCGAATCATCGGGGCGATCCAGTCTTGCTTTTCCAGCGCGAAGCACGTCCCTACCGAAATCGCTTCCTGGCCCAGGCTGGAATAAAGCCCGCCGACAATCTTGTTTTGCCGGAAGAGCTTCACCATGGTCTCTTCGACGGCGCGGTTCAGCCGCATCCAGTAATACAAAGCGACGTACTGCTGGCGCGTCAATTCCTTGGGCATCTGCTTGGTCATTGCCGTTCCCATTTTCGTGCGCCTCAATCGGCTGCTCTCATTTCAGGTTTCAGGCAGAAACCTCAACCGACTGTTCCGCGTGCTCTAGCTTCTCAAGCAATTCTTCTTTCGAGGTTTCTTGCAACTCGCGATTAAACAATTCTCCGAGATGTTTGGCCAGTCGCGGCGCAACTTCAGTCTTATCGATTGCGTGTCCCAGCAGTTTCTCCAACGATGTGGCTTTGCGGTCCGCAATTCCGCACGGCACGATCAGGTCGAAGAACCGCAAATCCGTCGAAACGTTGTAAGCGAATCCGTGCGACGTCACCCACCGGCTGATGTGCACACCAATTGCGCCGAGTTTCTCTTCTGTTTTGCCAACGTCGACCCAAATTCCGGTTTTCCCGGCAATCCGCTTCGCGGTGATTCCAAACCCGGCCGTTGCGCGAATCATCGCTTCTTCCAGCATGCGTACGTACCAAACCACGTCGCGGCGGATTTCGCCCAGATTCAGGATGGGATAGCCCACAATCTGGCCTGGCCCGTGATAGGTGATGTCCCCGCCGCGGCTGGTCTCATAAAACTCCACGCCTTTCTGCCGCAGGACGTGCTCGCCGGCCAGCAAATGTTCGCGCTTTCCGTTTCGCCCCTGCGTAATCACGTTCGGGTGCTCGCAAAGCAGCAAAACATCTTCGATCGCGTCCGCTTTTCGCGCGGCGACAATGCGCTTCTGCAGCGCGTACGCTTCCGCGTAGCCAATCATTCCTAGGTCGACAGTGAAACAGTTTTTCGGCACAAACGGATTCTCACATTACAGGCGCAGCAAGCCTGCCTACCGCAGGCAGGCTGCGCCGATCCAAAGGAACAATTAAACATTGATCTGCAGTCCGCGCACAGAGGCAAACGCGTCGCCCATTCCCTCCCACACTGTGGGGTGCGCGTGAATCATATTCATCATGTCGTCGATGGTGCCCTCGAGACTCAGCACCGCCGCCGCTTCCGCCAAAATCTCCGTCGCCAGCGGCCCGATGATGTGAATCCCCAGCACTTCGCCATAAGCTTCGTCGGAAACCACTTTGATGAAGCCGCTGTGATTGCCGAGAATCGTCGCTTTGCTGTTCCCCACAAAGGGAAACTTTCCCGTCTTCACCTTGTATCCCGCATCGCGCGCCTGCTTTTCCGTCAATCCAATCGAGCCAATCTGCGGCTCGCAGTAAGTCGCGTTGGGGATGCGCGTCTTTACAATTTGATGCGCCGGTTTGTCCGCGATGTGCGTCACCGCTATGATCCCTTCCATCATCGCCGCGTGCGCCAGTTGCGGCAACCCCGCGACAATGTCGCCGATGGCGTACAGCCCTTTTTCCGCCGTCTCCATATAATCGCCCACATGCACGAAGCCGCGCTCGACCTTGGCTTTCGATTTCTCCAGGCCGCATCCATCGGTCATTGCTTTGCGGCCCACCGCGAGCAGCAGTTTCTCCGCTTGCAGCGTCTGTGCCTTCCCGTCCTTATCCTTGAACGCTACGGTCACGCCCTTGGCGTCTTTCTTCGCCGACTCCACGCTGCATCCCGTGAAAATTTGGACGCCCTTCTTCTGGAAAGCCTTCGTCAGCTCCGCCGAAATTTCTTCATCTTCCAGCGGCACCGTGCGCGGCAGCGCCTCCAAGATGGTGACTTGCGTCCCAAAAGAATTGTAGACCGACGCAAACTCCACGCCCACGGCCCCGGCGCCAACGACAATCAGCGACTTCGGGATTTCCGGAAGCTCCAGAATCGAACGGTTGGTGAGAATGGTCTTGTGGTCCGGCTCGATTCCCGGCAACGATTTTGCTTCCGAGCCGCTCACCATCAGCACGTTCGCGGCTTCGATGGTGGTTTTCTTGCCGTCTTTCTCCACGCTGATTTTGCCCGGCCCTTCGTAGCGGCCCCAGCCCTGCACCCATTCCACCTTGTTTTTCTTGAACAGGAATTCGATGCCCTTGGCATGTTTCTTGACGATTTTATCTTTGCGCGCCAGCACGTTGGCCCAATTAATCTTTACGCCGCTGATTTCGAAACCCAGCTCGGCGCCGTTTTTGATGTGGTCGTAAACATCGGCATGATGCAGCAACACTTTGGTGGGGATACAGCCGACGTGCAAGCACGTGCCGCCGAGATACGGGTCCTTTTCCACGACAATAGTCTTCAGGCCAAGTTCGCCGGCGCGAATCGCCGCAACGTAACCGCCCGGACCGCTCCCGATAATCGCCACATCGTACTTAGCCACTCGTATTCTCCCTTCAACGGTCTGTAGTGGCGGGTCTTCTTTAGGCTGAGGCTTCTTGCCGAAGCCAGACCCGTGCCTTTCTCTTCTTGTGGCCCGGACTTTGGGCTGGCACTTCACACTCACGCTCGAAAATCTCGAGGGGATCAGGCCAAAAGATGGTGCGCCGTTCGCCCAGCGAACGCTACTCCAGACGGAGAAAAAGCCGCCCACGCCTCCAGCGCAGACGGCTGCATCTCGGCAAACATGGAATTTTAGCAGCGGTACGGCCCACTCGCAACCCGACCAAGAATGAAACCGGCCGAAGTGATGACGGGAGAGGAGGTCGGCGAAAGGCAGCCCACCCTTTGCCAAAAACAAAATCGCAAAGGGAATTCACATCGCCTTTCAAAGCTCCATATTTGACACGTGTTCAATATTGCACAGACGAGGCCTAACTCGGAACTTTAGCATTCAACTGAATAGTGAAAGTTGGAAATAAGCCCGCGATGGCTATCGTTGGAATGCCTCCGAGGACGGTCATCGCGGGCACCTATTCCACAGCGCGCATGTGACCGGCGGCGGAAACCCAGTCCGAATGTCCAGTAACGCAACTTGTCAGGGTTTGATGTTCGGTGCGGTCGGAAACCTGCGAGGTGAAAGAATGTCCGGTTTTCCTGTCCCCCAAGGCCGCCGCTCGAAGCGGGTGATATCGAAAAGACCCGCGAGCCTGGTCATCAACCTGAACAGCAACCAGAAGAGACTCCCCTGCCTCGTTCTCGACCACTCGAAAGAAGGTTTCCGGTTGCGCGGAGGTTTCAACCTTAGGCGCGGCCAAGTGGTCGAGCTTATCCTCAATGAAGGCCCCATGTCCGAGCGCTGCACCGTGGTCTGGGTTGGCAAAGCCAGCTCCAACCAAGAAGGAGAAGTCGGCCTGGAATCGCGCTAATCGGACATGTCCTGTAACCGGAAAAGAGTGTCCTGGGATCCCTTCATCACACAATTCCGTGAGGGGTGTCAGGGTTTTTTCCGCTTGCTGATCACGACCGCAGGCGGGTCCCTTCAAGGGCTCAGGGCAAGCGAGAATGGGGCGGAGCTGGCCGGCGGGCGCGTGCGTCCAGGGCGCGTGCTTGAAGGTGGTACGTCTAAGCCGTTGCTTTATCCTTCAGATCAACGAATAGATAGCCGACACCTTTGCAATTGGGGCATTCTTTATTCCGGTAATATCCGGTGGCCTGGCATTGTGTACACTCGCTCCAATCGGATGTTTGGATAGCCATTGCGTTAATGCCGTGGCAGCGTTGTTCACCGCTGGTTTTGCAACAACGACCGTTTGCGACCCTTAAGTTGTAACCAGCGCCGCCACACTCGGTACAACACGTAACAGGCAGTTCTCGCTTCATTTGCTGATTATGCGCCCATGCTGGTGCATTCCCCTGTTCGATACGGCACGCCGCGCGGATAGTGCCCGCTTCGGCAGTCTGAAAGTCTCGCACGACCGCGTCTGCCATCACCCACGACCTAGCCCTGCCGTGCCTTCTTCTGGCGGTCCAGATGCTCGGTGAGTTCCGCAATTCGGTCGTCAATGAATTTGATCTCAATTGCGAGGCGGGTCTGCATCGGATTCTTCGAATATGTCTCTTCTAATCGATTTCGTTCGTGCTTCAGTTGATCTCGAACCTTCTTTTTATCGATAGCAGGTTTTTGCACGGGACGGCAAACCCTCCATTCAGGTCTATGCGAAGGACTTTGACGAAGTTCGCAATTAGTTGCTCGCCGCCAAGACACTTTGAAAACTGCTGACTGCGGCTGCTTCTGTATCGTAAACATCAAAAATGGTCAGTAGCTTAGTGATTTGCATAACGTCGTGGAATTTTTTCCCCAGATTGCATAGACGCACGGATGCGCCCTGAGTTTTAGCGCTGACATGCGCCGCGACCAATGTGCCCAGGCCCGAGCTGTCAATGTATTTGATGTTGTTCATGTTCAGGACAATTTTCTTCTTACCTTCGGCGAGCATGCTTTTCAGTTTCTCACGAAGAGAATTGCTCTCCTCGCCCAGAACAATGCGACCGTCCAATGTCACTACGGACACGCCGTCCACTTCGCTGTTGGTCATTTTCATTGTCACGATCATTTCCTTTCTCGTTCAATAACCTCTACCCATTTCGACATGTTTTGTTCAGATATCGATCGGCCCCTGGTGGCGGGCGCTTTTTTCGATTCAAGAGCCTCGATTGCACAGAGCTTTCGGTCAAGGTGAGGGTCGTTGCGTGGCTGACCTGAATGCAACACACACCCTTTACCCACAGCGACACCACATGTAGGGCAGGGGACGGCGAGCACCTTCTTTGGATTCATGTCTCCCATTCTCATCCAACAAGGATACTGCGAGGGAGTTCCCCGAAACTGTGCAATTGGGCACATTCCACGGAGTTGCGATGGGAGTCCGATTGCTTGTTTCGGGCCATACTGGTGAATAGTTCTGCCGATTCCGGCAGGGGCATTAGGGGTTTCTTTGTTTGCTAACCACGACGGCAGGCGGGTGGCGCGTAGACCGAGCCTCCAGAAAGATCTGGGTAGCGCACCCTGCGGTTTTCAGGGTGCGGGGTTTGACTTTGCTTGCGGCCGTCCGAAGCAGATCACATACCCGCTGTTGTCCGTGATCTCGAAAGCTCGAAGCCCATCGCTGGTGTCGGCAAGTGGCTTGTGCATGGGTACGGCTTTCGCAACGAACTCTGAATAAAGCGCGTCGGGATCGGAAGTGTGAACGTAGGCATCCCAGGGGGCCCATTCATGGCGGGAGCGATTGGGCTGCGGATGAATCTCCGGCGCGACGGCCTTGAGCATGATCATTACGCTGTCGCGCTCCACGATACCGAAGAAGTCTTTGCCGTCTCCATTTCCTCCACCCGTGTAAGTAACCTCAAAACCCAGCTTGGAGCGATAGAAGTCAAGGCTTGCCTGGAGATCGTCAACGATAAATGAAGGCGCAATGGTGTTTAGCCTCGGCATATTCGTATTCTATCACCACGGCTTCTCAGTACCGGGGGTGTACTCAGGCCGCATCCAGCTTTTAGCGTTCTGCACCTCACAGACCTGATAGCGGCCATGAAAATGACAGCCTATAATCAACATGGCTCGGCTCGTTGCTTATCCGTAGGAAGGCACAATCGTCGTGTTGAATCTGGAGTATTGGCGCCAGCACGCACAGTCTTACGGCCTTTGGCCCACTCTCAAGCATCTGGGCCACCGCGTCGGTAACCATGTGGTTCCATACACCACTCTCGTCTGCATCTACATAACTTTGCAGGACGCAGACAAGCAGTTTTTGAAAGTGCCCGAGGGTTTTACGGGGAGGTTCCTGGAAGCCGAGGAATTGCACGCCCTCACGGCGATCAGCGAGTACGGAATTTCAAAGGAGTTTCTCTCGAGCGCCCTGGCAAAAGGCGACGAGTGCTATGCGCTTTTGCAGGGAAACCGCGTTGCCACCTTCGGGTGGTATTCGCGGCAGGCAACTGCAGTGAATGAAGAACTGACGCTGCACTTCGACCCGGCTTACGTTTACATGTATTTCGGCTACACGCATCCTGACTATCGCGGAAAGCGGTTGCACGCCTTTGGAATGACCCACGCCCTGCGCGCCTACACGGAGCGCGGCGGCAAAGGCTTAGTTTCGTTTGTGGAGAGCGACAACTTCGCGTCACTGCGCTCCTGCGAAAGAATGGGATACAAGGAAGCGGGACGGATCCGTGCCGCTAAGATCGGCGGGAAGTATCGGATCCGCGCCAGCAAGGGGTGCGACGCTTTCGGATTTCGACTCGTTCCCAACAAAATTCCCGCTAAGACAGTTTCCGCCTAACTCGCTTCGCCGCCCTGGCTGCTGGCTTGACTTCGGCCTGCCTTATTCGCCCTTGCTTTTGTATTTACTATTCGGTATCTTCTTTATGCCGTACCGGGCATCCATGTTTGGCCCTGGCTCTGGCGGATGCCGCCAAAAGTCAGAAGAGAAAGGAACTCAGGCCATGGTCATGAAAAACGGCGAGCGCTGGCATTGTACGAATCCCGCATGCCGATGCTCCATTCTGGTGGAAACCTCCGGAGAAGCCGAAGGGAAAAACCCTCTTTGCGCCTGCGGTAGCGTGATGAAGAAAGAATACGCGCCTCCCGTTTTCCAATACCTGGATTTTCTTCACTTTCCAGAGCATGTGCCCACTAGCCGGGAATCGTCACAGGATTGAGCGATGCCTGCTCCCAAGCCACTTGTGGTTCGCGCCGGGCTCAGCCGCACTTTCGGAAGTATCGCCGGTTTCGCCGCTATGGGCCTCCTTTCCTTGGGAGTCTATTTGCTCGCCGACGCCTTCGCGCACCCGGTTGACGCAGAAGCCGCAGGAGTAATCCTAGCAGCTTTTGTCATCGCGATTGCGATGCTGCTGTTTGTTTTTCTCCTTAATCCGCGGAGATTCCCAGAAATACTTCGGCACAAGGAACCTGTGCGCGTCGAGCAGCAAGAGACCAATTCCTCTGCCAAACTTCCCGTTGCTGCTCGCCATGATCGTCTGCGCAGCGACTTGCCCTATCAGCGCACCTTCGTTGACCGCTCCTGCATCCGGCCAAGAACGCCTTCTCCGGCTCAGGCGCGCGGAATCGCCGGGAAATAGCTCTCTTCCAGAAT